>Ga0209404_10000007_pt1 | contig 244183 bp, 227 predicted proteins | sample TroAtlMetagenome_2_FD_187447 | JGI IMG/M metagenome (GOLD analysis project Ga0209404, IMG submission 187447) | Marine eukaryotic phytoplankton communities from Atlantic Ocean - Tropical Atlantic ANT8 Metagenome (SPAdes) (version 2) | ecosystem: Environmental > Aquatic > Marine > Oceanic...
CTGCCAAAAGTCGCTCTCATTGCCTGTATGCGCAAGATGATTGTGATGCTCAATACCATGATCAAGAACCAAGAGCCATGGCGTAAAAAAACAGCTTAATTTAGGGCGTTGACACCACAGTCACTTGTTAGGCGCCATCTAAAGCCTTCACTCGCTCCCATTCTTCTTTCAGAATCGGCTGCAATTTTGTAATTATCAGTGTGTTGGCTTCGGTTGGGTCTGCTTTTTCCTGCACCGTTTTAAGAGCTGCGTCTACTGCCCCTATAAGATCCCTTGATAGATCTTCACCAGGATTTAATAGTAAATATATTTGCGCTCGGTGTTTCTGTGCCATTGAGATAGCAGAGCCATATCGAACGGACCATTCACCAAGCTCTGACATAGCAAATTCTGGATTTTTTATTTCTTTGAGGACATCAGAGCGACCGTTTTTTTGTTGCCATAGGTCCCATACAGAGAAAATCCCGGAAATATAGAAAGAAACCTCTTCTCGCAAGGAGTTGATCCAAGCTTGTCGACTAGCCGATATAAATTCGGCCCGTGATTTCTCTCTGTCTCGGTCTGCCGACTCCCTCGATATAGCTAACTGTGAGTTTGAGGCCTTGTTTTGGTTTCTAATCGTAAGAAACGTGGTCGATATCATCGTAAGTATTACTACTATAAAAGCTAGCAAGGTTGGCCAATCGATATCACACAAAAATCGTTCCATGGTATGCCTTAGAGATTATGAATTTTACCTGCCTAACAGCTAAGTGGAACGCTGGCTTTATGATTACATATCAGTGACTTCCGCATATCAACACTCCTCGCCGCCGGCATCCAATAAAAAATAGATTTAAATTCAAGTAGTTGAACGCCATACCCCAACCCCAGACGTATTCGCGTGACTTCCACATTTCGTGAATCCAATCAACCTGTATGGCATGCCAGTCAACATATTCAAGCGGGCAAGCCGATACCCGCCAGCGTTTAAAGCCAGGCAGGATAAGTATTTTTTGATTGCGGACTGGAAACGGATTAAGCCATGAACAGCGCGCGCGCGAAGAAGCATCAGACCCGTTAAGGCTGAAGCTGTGCTTTGGCAATTAAGTATTGAGGTAGTGTTGCGCGCCATCCTTTGGCTCCTGCTTATTGGCTTACTGCCGTGAAGCCAAAATAGCGCTCTGACGATGTAGGGTAAAGCAAATCTTCCAGCGCGCCGCGTTTGCGCCCTACTCCGCCTTCCAACTTACCGGATACAGCATCTCTTCCCGATAACCGCTGAGCACCCGGCGCAGACCGGTGAGTTGCTGGTCCAGCTCGGCGTCGCCGCTGTCGACCAGAAAAGGTCTGCCATTCAGGGTGGTGAGTTTGGTTTTGGTGGCGACCACCATGAGGTTGTCGAGGCCGACGGCGCGAACGATGCGGGGGGAGAGTTGCTGGTTGCCGCGGCCAAGGATGTGGCCCTGGCCGCCGATGGCGGTGACCAGTATGCGCCAGTCGCCGCCTTGCTCCAGCAGCGCCCAGAGTTGCTGTTCTGTGGCGTCCTGCAGGATGAGTTCACCGTGGCGCAGTACGTCTACGCCCAGCAGTGTGCCGTGCAGGCCCATGGCTTCGAGCAGGCCTAAGTTGGTGGAGCCGGGGCCGAGTATCCAGCCGGCGTCTTCATCCTGTTCTTCCTGCAGCCAGGCGGCGATGTCGTCGAGCACCAGGGTTTCGACTTCTCTTCCGCCCTGCTTCACCTGCTGCACAAAGCGGCCTTCTTCGGGTACCGAGAGTTCGCCGTAGTGGCGGGTTTTGACCTGGCCCTGGCGGAAGGCGGTTTCGTCTATGTCACGCACATCGGCTTCTCTCAGGCGCACCAGGTCCCCCTTTACCAGCAACGCGACCAATTCACCGGCGGCGCGCGGGTTGACGGCGTAGACGCCGGAGTGGATTTTTACCCCGGCGGGAATCCCCAGTACCAGTTGAGTAGCGCTGACCTGATTGCAGATATTGCGCGCTGTGCCGTCGCCGCCAGCGAACAGCAGCAGATCCACACCGATTTGTTGCAGGGCGGCGGCGCAGCGTTCGGTGTCTTCGGCGCTGGTCTGGTTGGCATCGCCCAGCTCGCCGACCACTTGGTGATCAAAGCCCATGTCCGTCAGCAGATCACTGCCCATGGCGCCGGGCGCGGCGAAGAGCTGCAATTGGTCGCGTAGCGGTAGCAGTTGCTCCAGTGCGATGGCGACGCGGCGCTGCGCCTGCGGCTGCACGCCTTGGGCCAGCGCTTGCTCGGCAACGCCATCGGAGCCCTTGAGGGCGGCCTGCCCGCCCACGCCGGCCAGTGGATTGATGATGAGCCCGAGTCTGAACGCTGCCTGCATTACGTCTATCCGTTCCTGTTGGTTGCGGGTGCGCTGTCACAAAGCCGTCACGCGGTTGCCATATCCTGCCATCAGCTGGTCACCGGGAGGGTTGGCCAGCGCTCAGCGAGACGATTCAGCGACACCACACTGGGAGAAAACCATGAGTGTACATGCCTTGCAGACTTGCCGTGAAAGTGCCGAAATTCTGATTCACCCCGCGTCCTGCTCGGGCGGTTATCTGGTCGATGAGAACGGCCGCGAAATAGCCATTACCGAGCAGATGATTCAACACGCCTGCAATGAACTGGAGCGTCAGTGGGTCCCAGCGCCTAGCCGCGCTGGCAACTGAAGCCCGCAGCGGCCCACTCCGCCGGCGGCGCTTTGTCGCCAAGCCAGCTTAGCTGCAGGTGTGAGCACTCCCGGCGTAGCGGGTAGTGCTTGCGCAGCTGATCAAAGGCCTGCGGGATCTGCTCTTGCTGTACCCCCTGCATCGCCGCGCGAAAACGCGCATCATCGTCCCTTACGTCATAAACCAGCCGTAGCGCGCGCGCCAGCGCCCAATCTGCTGGTGTCTGTTCGTCCACCGCCAAATGCGCCAGGCCCGATGCCGGTGCCAGGTCGTCCAATTTCAGCGCAGCTGACTGCTGAAAGTGCGCGCAAAACGCCTGATAGATCTGTTCGGTGCCGCGTAATTTGCCATCCAGGCTATAACCGGCGATATGTGGCGTGGCCAGAGCGCACAGCTGCGCCAGCGCCAGATCCACCTGCGGCTCCTGCTCCCAGACATCCAACGCGACCTGCAAATCAGGGCGCTGCGGCAGTAAGCTGGCCAGCGCCTGATTATCGACCACAGGGCCACGGCTGCTGTTGATCAGCCAGGTGCCAGGCGCCAACTTGGCCAATCGTTCGGCATTCAGCAGATGCTGCGTGGCGTGCGGGCCTTGTTTGTTGAGCGGCACATGGCAAGTGATGACATCGGCTTGCGCCAGCAGCGTATTCAAGCTGACAAAGCCGCTCTCACCACGCTCGGCACGGGGCGGATCGCACAGCAGGCACTCAACGCCCAGCGCGGTCAGCGTAGCGGCCAAGCGGCCACCCACCTCACCGACCCCGATAATACCGACGCGGCGCGTACGCCATGCCACGCCGGTGCGTTCAGCCAGGGTGAGCAGGCAGCTGAGCACATACTCCACCACTCCGCGTGCGTTACAACCGGGGGCGCTGGCCACCTGAATACCGGCAGCGGCCAGGCCGTTCAGATCAAGATGATCGGTGCCAATGGTGCAGGTGCCGACAAACCGCACCGGCGTGCCCGCCAACAGCGCGGCATCCACCTTGGTAACGGAACGCACCAGCAGGGCATCGGCCTGCATAAGGTGTTCCCGACCAATCTCGCGACCGGGATAGGTGGCAATCTCGCCCTGATCGGCAAAAAAGGCGTTTAGCAGGGGAATGTTTTCGTCGGCGACAATACGCATGCAGCAGCTTCCGAGTGCAGGATGTGGGGGCATTGTCAGCGGTGCCTGGCGGGCTGTCCAGCCGCTGCACTGCAGGCAGTAAAGAAACTGCAAGAATAGGCTTGCACCTATTGCGCGCCGCTGCTTTACTGAACGCAACAAGTCCGGATGTGACTTGATGGTCAAAACATTATTCTAAGCGTTTCCCGAGGGGTAACTACCTCTCTTTGCAGGACCTGCCTGAGTCAAAGAGCAATTCGCGCAACGCCCACTGCGCCGGCCCTGCGACTGTCCTCTCCACCCTGTCGCCATAACCACAAGCAAAGTTGTCTGCACCAGACGATGCCTTGGCGCGTTTAGTTTCTTTGCGGCTTTTTGCCAATCACTGCCCTGTATGACGTGGCTGTTTTGCCGCGTCCAGCCAAGACCGGAGACAGGGAATATGAAGCCAGAACACGAAGTGGTAGAAACACTGGGGCTGTTTCGAATTCACACGCATTACTATGCCAGCCCGGCGCCGCAGGGGACCATCATTCTGGTCAACGGCTCACTCGCGACCATGGCGGCCTTTGCCCAGACCGTGCGTTTTCTGCAGCCACATTTCAACGTTGTGCTATTTGATGAGCCTTACTCTGGCGAATCCAAGCGTTACAACGCCAACCAGCGCCCGATCACCAAGGAGCAGGAAGCAGGTATTCTGCTGGAGTTGATTGCGCACTTTCAGGCCAACCATATGTTGTCGTTCTCCTGGGGCGGCGCTTCTGCCTTGTTGGCATTGGCGCAGCGCCCGCCGAGTATTCGCAAGGCGGTGGTGATGGCCTTCTCGCCGCTGATCAACAGTGCAATGCGCGATTACCTGGAGTCCGGCATTGATCTGCTGCTCAACTGCGAGCGACGCAAGCTCGGCATGCTGCTGAATGACACCATCGGTGAACACCTGCCGTCGCTGGTCAAGCGCTACAACTTCCGCCACATCATCAGCCTGGATGAGCACGAGTACCAGCAGATGGCCTTCCACGTGAGCCAGGTACTGACCCAGGATACCCGCTGCTACCTGACCGGCAGTGCGAATATCGATGTGCCGCTGCTGTTTATCAATGGCGATCTGGACCGCTACACCAGCCCGCAAGACGCCCGCCACTTCAGCCGTCACATGCGCGATTGCGCCTACGCCACCGTGACCGGTGCCGGACATTTTCTGGATATGGAAAACAAGGAGGCCTGGCAGCAGACCCGCGATGCGGTGCTCGGCTTTATTGCCGACAGCCTGCCACAGCAAGGTCAGGCGCAGCTGACCGTGGCGCCGCGACAGGTCGTGGGGCTCAAGCAGAATCAGCTGGGCCTGGTCTGAAGCTCTGAACTCTCTGGGTCTGCGCCGGGCAACGGTGTTCGGCCAGACGCAGGAAAGCTGTCTGCACTTAGGGTCGCGCCCGGCCGGTAGAACGCCAGCAAGGCCTCGACAAAACGCGCCGGGCGCTCCTTCAGCCCGGCGTCCAGATAGCTCAGTACCTGTGCGCGTACCTTGGCGCGGAAGGGCTCGGGATCGGTCGCCTCTCCGCTAAGGTTATCCGTGCTCACATCAAAACGGTGGCCGGCGGCAACGCAGAACAGCCACTCCAACGCCTGCGGTTTGACCTCTACCTGCTCAAACGCCTGCTGCTGGCCGGCCGTTCGCCCATCTGGCGCATACCAGTAACCAAAATCCGGCAACAACCGCCGTTCGGCGCCAGCCACGCACCAGTGCGCCACTTCATGCAGTGCGCTACGAAAATAATCGCGGGTGAAGTGAATACGATGACTGGGCGACGCTGCGTCCGCGGGCAGGTATTCCGGCTCGGCAAAACCGCCACGCAGGCGGGTATTGAAGTCACCGGCAAAACAGCGGTCAAACAGGGTTACAAGGTCATCGCAATGGTGCTGCATCGGCTGGTAGACAATATCTGGCAAGTTGATAGGATGAAGCGCTTTTTTCAAGGCACACTCGTTAATGAGCAGCAGACCTTCTCGCTTCAACGGGGCGCGCATTGTAGCAGAACTGCGCGCGCTGATTATTCTGGTGCTGCCGATCGTCGCAGCGCAGCTATCGCACACCTTGCTGGGCTTTGTGGATACCGCCATGGCCGGCCGCGTCAGCGCCGAAGCCCTCGCCGCGGTGGCACTGGGCAACTCGTTCTGGATCCCTACCCTGTTGTTTCTCACCGGCGTGATGATGATCGTCACCTCCAAAGTGGCCGCCTGCAATGGGGCTAATCGCCTGGCCGAAACCGGCCCGCTGGTGCGTCAGGGCGCCTGGCTGGGCTTGTTCATTGGCCTGCTGTGCATGCTCTTCCTCAATCTGACGCGCCCGATACTCGTCTGGATGCAGATCGGCGAATCGCTGATCCCGGTTACCCTGGATTACCTGCTGGCGATTTCGCTCGGCTTTCCGGCGGTGGGCATCATGCTTGCCCTGCGCGGTTTGTCCGACGGCCTGTCGCGCACTAAACCGGCGATGCTGGTGGGCTTTATTGGCTTGCTTATCAACATTCCTGCCAACTACGTGCTGGTTTACGGCAAGCTCGGCTTTCCGGCCATGGGTGCGGTCGGCTGCGGTGTGGCTACCGCACTGGTGATGTGGTCGATGCTGGCCTGCCTGTTGATCTACCTGAAACGTTCGCCGCTGTACCGCGAGTGCGGCCTGTTCGCGCGTTTCGACTGGCCGGTGGCACGCACCCAGGGCGAACTCTTTGGTCTGGGTTTTCCGATCGGCATCGCGCTGTTTGCCGAGACCAGCATGTTCTGCGTGATTGCCCTGTTGATCGGCGGCATGGGCGCCGTGGTGGTCGCCAGCCATCAGGTAGCCATCAACTTTTCCTCGCTGGCCTTCATGGTGCCCTTTAGCCTGGGCCTGGCGATTACCGTGCGTGTGGGCCACAACCTGGGCCGGGCTGGCGCCCGCGCGGCGCTGTTTTCCGCCAAGGTGGGTACGGTCGTGGCGCTCGGCGCTGCCGCCGTCGCGGCTGCCGGCATGTACTTTTTTGCCGGGCAGATTCCGCGCCTGTATACCCAGGATGCACAGGTAATCGAACTGGCTGCCAGCCTGTTCGTACTGGCCGCGCTGTATCAATTCTCCGATGCCATTCAGGTGGCATGCGCCGGCGCCCTGCGTGGCTTTCAGGACACCCGGCTGCCGATGCTGCTGACCATGATCGCCTACTGGCTGATCGGCCTGCCGGCGGGATATCTGCTGGGCATCAGCGACCTGCTTGGTCCGCCACGCGGGCCGGCCGGGTTCTGGATGGGGCTGATCGTAGGCCTGAGCAGCGCTGCGCTGTTTCTGGGCATCCGGCTGTCGATAGTCGGGAAACGCGAAAAGCTGCGTCCGCCGGCACCGCCCAGCGGCGCGCCGTTCAGCGCAACACACTGATCCGGCTCCAGCCGCAGGCGTGGCATACTGCGGCCATGAGCACCCTTCTGCGGATTATTCCCATCGCCCTGCTGCTGACGCTGTGCGGCTGCCAACGCCCACCCGAGGCGCAGCGGCAGATGGCCAACTACCTTGATCGGGTCAGCCGGGTGCTGCAACAGGACTGGCAGCCCTTCCAACCCGAGAGCCTGTCTGCCTACCGATTCGGGCCACGCCGCGAGCGCGTGCTCAGCATTGCGCCGCTGCGTATCAGCCTGCTTGATCTGATCGTCGATACCAATGACTGCCGTGAGCTGCAACAACGCATCAGCGAGCGCAACACGGTGCTGGGTAAGGTCATGCCCTGGAGTCATCGGCTCGCCTATGACGGCGAGCTGCTGCGCGCACTGCAGCACTGCACGGCGCTGCTGGCCGAGCGGGATGATAAGCAAGCGCTGCAAGAGCAGCTGTCCGCCATCGCCGCCAGCAAAACCAGCAGCCTACCCGCCACCTTCTGGAATGCACTGAACAGCAGCGAGGAGTTTGAGCAATACCTGCGCTTCGCCGACCAGCCCCTACCGGTAAGCAGCCAACCGCTCACCGATCAGGCCGCAATTGAGGCACTGCGCGAACTGGCCAACGTGGGCGCGGAGTTGCCGCACAGGCTGCCACCCGAGCGCGCCTCACTGGACGCGCAATTGCGCACTCTGCAACTGAGCCAGCACGGCGGCCAGTTGATCACCAGCCTGGCGCAAACGACCCATGGCCTGCGGCAGGCAACACAAATGCTGCAGGCCACTGAGGCGCGCCTGCTATGCCCGATGCAGGCGCCTTCTGAACGCTCGAAAATTCTGCTGAATGTGTTTGTGCTTTTTTACGCTGGCGAGATCCAACCCTACCTCGCGCAGCTACAGCGGCTGGGGCAACCCTGGGCCGCCGCCATCGGCGAGTTGCGCGCCGTGCCGGGGATACCAGCGGCCACCGCACAGGCGCTGGACCGGCTGGCGGGCAGGGAAGCTTCCCTGTGGGAGCGTTACCAGGCGGCCGTGGCGGCGCACACCCAGGCTTGGCAGGATCTGTTGGGAGCTTGTCAGTCGCGGCCGGGGCAACGCGGATGGCAGGGCCGCACAGAACAGTAACGGCTACTGCTACCGCCAAGGGCCACGAACGGAGCAGCTGGTGGAGGCAAAAAACAGACAAAAAAAAGCCGGCATAAATGCCGGCTTTGTAAAATGGTGGAGCTAAGCGGGATCGAACCGCTGACCTCCTGCATGCCATGCAGGCGCTCTCCCAGCTGAGCTATAGCCCCAGGTCTTGCGACCCTGACACACTCTCGCGTGTCGGTAAAAATGGCGTCCCCTAGGGGACTCGAACCCCTGTTACCGCCGTGAAAGGGCGGTGTCCTAGGCCACTAGACGAAGGGGACGCAAACCCTTCTCTAAACAGGCTGGAATCTGTTTAGCAGTGATAAAACAGGCCGACGCGAACGTCGACCAAAAAACTTGGTGGAGCTAAGCGGGATCGAACCGCTGACCTCCTGCATGCCATGCAGGCGCTCTCCCAGCTGAGCTATAGCCCCGTCGCTATGACGGGGCGCATATTAAGTACGACGCCCCGCCCTGTCAACAGAATTTTACGTAAAACAGCGACTTAACTCAGCGACAAGCTTCAAGCGGCAAGCCACACGCTGATTGATGCGGCGGCGGTTGGCGGCGCAAAGCTGAAACCCTGCGCCGCTTTTTGCTTTTGCTTCTAGCTTACGACTTGCCGCTTGCCGCTGGAGACTAGATAGCCTCCAGTTCCTTCTGCCAGGCCTTGTTCTCTTTCTTCGAGGTGCCACCCAGCAGCTCCAGCGCTTGGCGCAGGCGGAAGCGCGTCAGATCCGGGCCCAGGTGCGCCATGGCATCCAACACCGAGACCGAGCTGGCCTGGCCGGTAATCGCCGGGAACAGCAGCGGCATCAGATCACGCAGCTTCAGCTCCTGGCTGGCAGCCACGGCATTGATGGTCGCCATAATGCCGTCCTTGTTCCAGTCGCGCAGCGCTTCCAGCTTCCACAACAGCAGCTGCATGACCTTGCGTACCTCATCGGCGGACAGCTTCTTGTGTTCGAACAGCTCGGGCGCAGGGTTTACCTTGCCGGCCATGAAGAAGCCGAGCAGATCAGGCAGATCGCTGAAGGTCTCGACGCGGCTCTGCGCCAGGCTGATCATCGGTTTGAGGTACGCCGGGTTCAGCGCCCAGGTCTGCACGGCAGCGGCAAAGTCGTCTTCCGACAGCTCACGAATCCATTGGCCATTCAGCCAAGACAACTTCTCGACATCAAAGATCGGGCCGCCCAGTGATACCCGCTGAATGTCAAAGTGCTCGACCATTTCGGCGAGGGTGAATTTCTCGCGTTCATCCGGCATCGACCAGCCCATGCGGCCCAGATAATTCAGCAGCGCTTCCGGCAAGTAGCCCATGCGCTCATAGAAGGTGATGCTGGTGGGGTTCTTGCGCTTGGACAGCTTGCTCTTGTCGGGGTTACGCAGCAGCGGCATGTGGCACAGCTGCGGCATGTCCCAGCCAAAGTACTGATACAGCAGAATGTGCTTGGGCGCAGAGTTGATCCACTCTTCACCGCGCAGTACGTGGGTAATGCCCATCAGATGGTCATCCACCACGTTGGCCAGGTGGTAGGTGGGCAGGCCGTCGGCCTTCATCAGCACCTGCATGTCGACCTGCTCCCACGGGATGTCGATCTCGCCGCGCAGCATATCCTGCACCTGGCAGATGCCGTCGCTTGGAACCTTCATGCGCACCACGTGGGACTCGCCCGCCGCCACCCGCTTGGCGACCTCATCCGCGTTCAGGTGCAGGCAGTGACCGTCATAGCCGGGGGTTTGCTTGTTGGCCATCTGCTCAGCACGCAGCGCGTCCAGTCGCTCGCTGCTGCAGAAACAACGAAACGCGTGGCCGCCATTGATCAGCTTTTCGCTGTGCTCATGGTAGATAGCACTGCGTTCGCTCTGGCGATAAGGGCCGTGCGGGCCGCCCACATCCGGACCTTCATCCCAGTCCAGACCGAGCCAGCGGAGGGAATCAAGAATCTGCTGTTCCGATTCGGCACTGGAGCGCACCTGATCCGTGTCTTCAATTCGCAGGATGAACTGGCCACCGTGCTGGCGAGCAAAACACTGGTTAAACAGGGCGATGTAGGCAGTGCCCACATGCGGATCGCCAGTTGGCGAGGGGGCGATACGAGTACGAACGGTCATGGGGTCTCTCAGTCAGACTGCCGAGCAGGCGCTCGGCATGGCAGTAATGGGGTTACGGGCATTGCATGGCGAGCGATTTTATCAGGCCTCGACCTCGACTTGCACATCCTGGCGCGCTTCCAGATTTTCAATCACAAAGTCGATGAAGGCCTTGACCTTCATTGCCTGAAAGCGCCGCGACGGATAGAGCGCGTATAGCTCGCTGGATGGCAGGGTAACGTCTTCCAGCACCCGCACCAGCGTGCCCTCGGCGACGCAGGGCTCGGCAATAAAGGCCGGCACATTGATTATACCGGCGCTGGCCAGCGCTGCTTCACGGGCGAAGGTAATGTTGTTGACCACCAGCACCGGGTTGATCGGCACGCTCATGTGCGGCTGCAGGAAGTGCCACTTGCGGCTGCCATCGACCAGGGCATGAATGCAGCGGTGCTGGCTGAGTTCTTCCGCCAGTTTGGGCATACCGTATTTGGCGATGTAGCCCGGACTGGCATAAAGCTGCCGCGGGCTGGACATCAACGGCCGCGCGACCAGGCTGGAATCCTGCGGGCGTCCAAGGTGCACGACAATATCAACGCCCTCTTCCACCGGGTCAACCGTGCGGGTGGTCAGTTCCACTTCAACCTGAATGGCCGGGTAACGGCGCATGAACTCGCCCACCACGCCGCCCAGAAACAGTTGGCCAAACTCGATTGGCGAGCTGACGCGCAGCAGGCCCGTGGGCTCGCGCTGCAACTGCATGATCGCCTGCTCGGCTTCGGCAAACTCCTGCATGATCTGCCGACAGCGCTCGTAATACGCCTGCCCTACTTCAGTCAGGCGCAGCTTGCGGGTGGTGCGATTGAGCAAGCGCACCCCCAGCCGCTCCTCCAGTTGGGCGATGCGTCGGCTCACCGTCGACTTCTGCATGTTCAGGGTCGCTGCCGCACTGGTAAAGCTGTGACACTCCACGACTCGGGTAAAAATCAGCGCGTCATCCAATCCCATCGATTACTGTTCCCGTATTGCAACAAAGTTTCCAGATTCTAGCGCCTCTGGCGCCGAGCGGCACAGTGTTAGAGTGCGTCGGATAATAAAAATTGGGGAAGTTCATGTCTGCCCGCGTTCGCGTACGCCTGTTTGCCTTTCTACTGCTTTGCGCCCTGATTGGAGCCGCTGCCGCAGCACATTGGTGGCTTGTTGGCCGTCATTACGAAGAAACGGACAACGCCTACGTGCAGGGCGACATCACCCTGATTTCCAGCCAGCTGGCCGCGCAGGTGACCGAGGTGCTGGTGGATGACAACGAGCTGGTACAGGCGGGTGACCCGCTGGTGCGGCTGGACGCCCGCGACTTTGACGTCGCCCTCGCCCACGCCCGCGCCAACCTTGCGACCCGCCGCGCCGAACAGCAACAGGCCCGCTCCAAGCTGACCCAACAGGACAGCCTGATTCTCGCCGCGCAAGCCAGCCTGCTGGCCACCCAGGCCGAGCAACGCCGCATCGAACTGGACATCAAACGCATCGAACCGCTGCAGCGCTCTGGCTATGCCTCCGAGGAGCAGCTGAGCAACTTCCGCGCGCAGCTGGAGGTGGCCAAGGCGCAGGTCAAGAAAGCCGATGCCGACGTGCAGACACAAAAGCTGAGCAAAGACACGCTTTACGCCGACATCGAGCGCCTCGCCGCACAGATTCAGGCCGCCGAAGCCGATATCAGCCAGGCCGAACTGGCGCTTGAGCGCACGGTAGTGCGCGCTCCCTTGGCGGGCCGGATTGGTCAGCGCACCGCCCGGGTTGGCCAGAACGTGCAGCCCGGCAGCCATCTGATGGCCGTGGTGCCTGACAGCCAGCTGTGGATCAAGGCCAACTTCAAGGAAACCCAGATCCAGGGCATGCATGACGGCCAGCGCGCCGAACTGGTGTTCGATGCCTTCCCGGACGACGTAGTACCGGGCCAGATCCAGAGCCTGTTTCCCGCCTCTGGCGCCCAGTTCAGCCTGCTGCCGCCCGACAACGCCACCGGCAACTTCACCAAGGTGGTGCAGCGCATACCGGTGAAACTGGTGATCGATGCAGAGCATCCCCTGAGTGAGCGTATTCGCCCCGGCATGTCGGTTCACGTGAAGGTAGATCTGCGTGGCTGAGGCCGCGATCCCCGAACAGGAGATTCCGCCACCCGGCAGACGCGACTGGATCGCCCTGCTGAGCGCGATTCTGGGCGCCTTCATGGCGATTCTGGACATTCAGATCATCAACTCGTCGCTGAAGGACATTCAGGGCGCGCTCTCGGCCACCATCGAAGAAGGTTCGTGGATTTCCACCTCGTATCTGGTCGCCGAGATCATCATCATCCCCCTGGCTGCCTGGCTGACCACCATATTTTCGCCACGGCGTTTTGCCGTGGGTATCTCGACCCTGTTCGTGATTGCCTCGCTGCTCTGCTCCATGGCCTGGAACCTGGAAAGCATGATTGCGTTCCGCGCTCTGCAGGGGCTCGCCGGCGGCGCGCTGATTCCCTTTGCCTTTACCCTGATTCTGACCAAGCTGCCGCCGGCTTCGCGCCCCAAGGGCATGGCCATGTTCGCGATTACCGCGACCTTCGCCCCCTCCATCGGCCCCACCATTGGTGGCTGGCTGACCGAGAACTTCGGCTGGGAATACATCTTCTACATCAATATCGTGCCCGGCATCCTGATGGCCAGCGGCCTGATGTATGGCCTGGATAAGGGCGCGCCGCGCTGGGAGCTGCTGCGTCAGGGTGATTATTGGGGCATTGCCACCATGGCAGCCGGTTTGGGCTGCTTGCAGGTATTCCTCGAGGAAGGCCACCGCGAAGACTGGTTCGAGTCCAGCAGCATGGTTACCCTGGCGGTCATCTCCTTTATCAGCCTGGTGTGCTTTATCATCCTGCAGCTGTCGCGGCCAAACCCTTTGGTGAACCTGCGGCTGCTGAAAGAGCGCAACTTCCTGTTTGGCAGCCTGGCCAACATCGGCCTGGGTGTGGGTTTGTACGGCACGGTGTTCGTGTTGCCGGTGTACCTGGCGCAGATTCAGCAGTACAACGCCCTGCAGATTGGCCAGGTGATCATGTGGATGGGCTTTCCGCAGTTGCTGATCATTCCGCTGGTGCCGATTCTGATGAGGTTTGTCGATGCGCGATTTATCTGCGCGACCGGCTTTTTCCTGTTCGCCTTCGCCAGTTTTTTCAGCGGTAGCCTGAATCTCGATTTTGCCGGCGATCAGTTTATCGCCATCCAGATTTTCCGTGCCTTCGGCCAGCCGATGGTGCTGGTGCCCATGTCGATCCTGGCCACGGCGATGATTCCGCCCTCGCAGGCCGGTTCTGCGTCCAGTCTCTACAACATTCTGCGCAACCTGGGCGGCGCCATCGGCATCGCGGCGCTGGCAACCATTCTGGATAGCCGGGCCAAGCATTACTACGAGATATTGCGCGAGAACATAACCCCCGGTAACCCGGCATTCAGCGAGCGTATGAGCGCGCTGACGGCGCGTCTGGGCAACGAACAAAGCGCCTTCCAGATGCTCAGCAATCAGGTACATCAGCAAGCCAGCATCATGGCCTTCAACGATGCCTTCCACCTTATCGCCATCATGCTGGGCTGCTCCATGGTGTTTGTCTTGCTGACTCGCGCCATTCCCAAACCGGTTGCGGCCAAACCCGCCGGCGACAGCCCCGACAGCGTCGAACCGGCTCATCCCTGACTGTCATTTTTTTTGATCACCCTCTGGAATTAGTCCACTCCAGGGGGTAGCATCGGCTTGAAATGTAAAATATTTTCAACAACCACTTTTCAGCAGGTGCATCATGGTCGAAACCCAGCACACATCTTCCTATTACGCCGCATCCGCCAATGCGACGCCCGAGCGTCCGCCGTTGCAGGGGCGTCATGAAACCGATGTGTGCGTGATCGGCGCCGGTTATACCGGCATCTCGACTGCCCTGTTCCTGCTGGAGCAAGGTTTCAAGGTGACGGTGTTGGAGGCGGTGAAGGTCGGTTTTGGCGCCTCGGGCCGCAATGGCGGGCAGATAGTCAACAGCTACAGCCGCGACATTGATGTCATCGAGCGCACCGCCGGTGCCAAGCAAGCCCGGCTGATGGGCGAGATGGCCTTTGAAGGTGGCCGTATCATTCGCGAGCGAGTCGCCAAGTACAACATCCAGTGTGACCTCAAGGATGGCGGCGTATTTGCCGCCTTCAACGACAAGCAGATGGGCCACCTCGAAGCCCAGAAGAAGCTCTGGGAACGTTACGGACATACGCAATTGGAGATGCTGGATCAAACCCGTATCAATCAGGTGGTAAACACCGACCGCTACGTCGGCGGCATGCTCGACATGAGTGGCGGTCACATTCACCCGCTCAACCTGGTGTTGGGTGAAGCTGCAGCGGTCGAATCGCTGGGTGGCGTGATTCATGAGCATTCGCGGGTTACCAAGGTAGACCAGGGCGCCAAGCCGGTGGTGCATACCGACCAGGGTCAGGTGGTCGCCAACTATGTGGTGGTCGCCGGCAACGCCTATCTGGGCAACCTGCTGCCGCAGCTGGCGGCTAAATCCATGCCCTGCGGCACTCAGGTGATCACCACCGAGCCCCTGGGTGATGATCTGGCGCACTCACTGCTGCCGCAGGATTATTGCGTAGAAGATTGCGCCTACCTGCTGGATTACTATCGTCTGTCCGGCGACAAGCGCATGATTTTCGGCGGTGGCGTGGTATACGGCGCGCGCGACCCGGCGGATGTAGAAGCCCTGGTGCGTCCCAATCTGATCAAGACCTTCCCGCAGCTCAAGGACGTCAAGATCGACTACGCTTGGACCGGTAACTTCCTGTTGACCCTCTCGCGCCTGCCCCAAGTTGGCCGCATTGGCGACAACATCTATTACTCACAGGGTTGCAGCGGCCACGGCGTTACCTACACCCACCTGGCCGGCAAGATTCTGGCCGAGGCTTTGCGTGGCCAGGCCGAGCGCTTTGATGCCTTCGCCAGCCTGCCGCACTACCCCTTCCCAGGCGGGCGCCTGTTCAGAGTTCCCTTCACTGCCATGGGCGCCTGGTATTACCAGATGCGCGACAAGCTGGGCTTCTGACTACCCGCCAGGCAGCGCCCCGGCGCTGCCCGCATTCGCGTTTGCCGCCGGCAGGCAGACAAATTCGGTGAACCTGATCACATCAGTGATAGCACTTCGGAACTGCTCCCGCCTTCCTTAGTCTTAGGCTTTGTGTCCCGCGCGCGTATTACGCGCCGGCACCCGCAGGCAGCCGCCCGCAAGCACAGCTTCCAAGCAAGGAAGCCAAGACCAAGAATGAGGAGTAACCCAATGACTTTCATGCAATCCAGCAAGCGTTACCTATCCGTCGTTTTCGCCGCTCTGTTCATGCTTACCTCGCTGATCAGCGTTCAGGCCCAGGCTGCCATGGTTGGCACTAACGAGGTTATCGCTCAGCAACAGCTGACCGTTGACCGGGCTGAGTTGAAAGGCATGCTGCAGGATGAAGCCGTGCAGGAAAAGCTCGCCAGCATGGGCGTTTCGCCCGATCAGGTTGACCAGCGTATCGACAGCCTGACTGCCGATGAGTTGGCCTACTTCAACACCCAGCTGGATGAAGCGCCTGCCGGTGCCGGCGTGGTGGGTGTGATCGTACTGTTTCTGGTGATCTTCATCATCACCGACATGCTCTGTGCAACCGACATCTTCAGCTTCATCCACTGCATCAATCGCTAACGGATGCGCTCTCTTCGCATCCTTGCTGCGCTCGGGCTGACAGCTTTGCTGTCAGCCTGTGCCGGCACTCAGACTATTCCCGACGCCGCGCAATTGCCGCCTGACATTCAACCGCAGCAACGCCTCGATGACGTCCCCTTTTTCGCCCAGGATGAGTACCAATGCGGCCCCGCCGCGCTAGCCATGGTGCTCAACCAGCGGCATGTCGATATAACCCCCGCCGCGCTCAAGGAGCGCGTGTACATCCCGGAGCGCAAGGGCAGCCTACAGGTCGAGATGGTGGCTGCCGCGCGCGATCAGGGCATGCTGGTGTACCCGCTGGAGCCTGACCTGCAGGCCATACTGAGCGAGGTAGATGCCGGTAACGCCGTGCTGGTCATGCAAAACCTGGGGTTGAGCTGGTTTCCCCAATGGCACTACGCCGTGGTGGTCGGCTACGACCTCAACGCGCAGGAGCTGATCCTGCACAGCGGCCTGCAGGAAGCGCAACGCGAACCCTTCAAGCTGTTTCTGCGTACCTGGGAGCGAGCCGATAACTGGGCGCGAGTTGTATTACCCGCAGACCAGCTGCCCGCGACCGCAGCGCCCCTGCCCTACCTGCGCGCCGCCAGCGATCTGGAACAGACCGATAAGCTAGACAGCGCCAAGGACGCCTATCAAACAGCGCTGATTCGCTGGCCGGACCAGCCTGCTGCGCGTCTGGGGCTGGGTAACGTCGCCTGGCAGCAGGGCGACAAGCGCATCGCGGTAGCGCATTTCAGCGAATTGACCCGCCAGTTTCCTGCGCTGGACGCCGGCTGGAATAACCTGATCACCGGTCTCAATGACATGGGCTGCGAGCAGGCCGCCAAGGTAGCGCAGCAGTGCTTTGAACAGCGCAGCCAAGGCGGTGCCGAGAATGACCGGAATGCCGCTTGCCCCTTGCCGGTCTGCCCCTGATGATGACTCTTTCTGCGATCAAAGGAGCAGCCAGGCATGCTGAGTGCGAACCAGGTTCAACAGCTGATACGTCAAGGCGTGCCCCAGGCCGACGACCTTGATCTGCGGATTGAAGAAGTCAGCGAACAGCACAGCCTCGCGCGGGTACCTTTCCATAGCCGGCTGATTCGCCCCGGCGGCACCCTGTCGGGGCCGACACTGATGGCGCTGGGCGACGCGGCCATGTATGCATTGGTGCTCGGCAGGCTGGGACCAGCTGAAATGGCGGTGACGTCCAATCTCAACATCAACTTTCTATCACGCCCGCAACCCGTTGATTTAATGGCGAAAGCAACTTTACTCCGGATGACTCGAAGGCAAGCGGTGTGCGAGGTTGGGCTCTACAGCGCGGGCCGGCCCGATGAGCTGGTCGCGCACGTTACCGGTACCTATGCGCTGCCGCAGTGATCCGCAGAAATACACGGCCTCTCCAAAGTCGTATTGCCCGCGCGCTTGGCTTGGGCTGCGATAGGCAGCCCAGTCTTGTTCAAGGATAACAACGTGACACTGCGCGCCATCACCCTCACCCTGCTCGCCATGCTGGCCTTTGCCGGCAACTCGATTCTCTGCCGCCTGGCGCTCAAAGAGACCGAGATTGACCCTGCCAGCTTCACCGCAATTCGCCTGGCTGCCGGAGCGCTGACCTTGTGGCTGATCGTCAGGCTGCGCCGCAGCAATGCGGCCGGCGCGGGCAACTGGTGGTCTGCCCTGGCGCTGTTTGCCTACGCAGCCGCCTTCTCGCTCGCCTATGTGCAACTGTCTGCCGCTACCGGGGCGCTGCTGCTTTTTGGCGCCGTGCAGACCAGCATGATCGGTTATGGCCTGGCGCGCGGCGAGCGGCTTGGCCCATTGCAGTGGCTAGGCGTGGCAGTGGCAGTTGCCGGCCTGGTGGTACTGCTGTTACCCGGCCTGTCCGCGCCGCCGCTGGGTGCGGCCTTGTGGATGCTGATCGCAGGTGTGGCCTGGGCGGTGTACTCACTGCGTGGCCGTAGCGCCGGTGACCCAACGCGCGTGACCGCGGGCAACTTCATCCGCGCACTGCCCTTCGCAGCGCTGTTGTGCCTGCTGCTTTGGCCGTCTCGCTCACTTGATCAGCCCGGAGTGCTCTATGCGCTGCTGTCCGGCGCGCTGGCCTCCGGCGTCGGCTACGGCCTGTGGTACGCCGCGCTGCCGCTGCTGGCGACCAGCACCGCCGCCACGGTACAGCTGAGCGTACCTGTGATTACCGCCATCGGTGGTATTGTGCTGCTCAATGAAGCACTGACCCTGCCACTGCTGATCGCCTGCGCCAGCATCCTGGGGGGAATCACCCTGGTGGTGCTCAATCATCGAAAACCTGCCTGAGAAACCGACCCTCAATGACTGCGAAATACCTTCATCTGCGCTACCTGCTGATTCTGACGCTGTTGTTTTCGTTACTCTTTGCCGTTCTGGCAATCCACCCGCACGACCGCAGTGATTGGGCGCTGGAGAATCTACTGGTACTGGCCTTCGCCGTCGCACTGGGCCTCAGCTACCGCGCCTTCCCACTCTCACGCTTGTCCTACACGCTGATCTTTCTGTTTCTCTGTTTGCATGAGGTGGGCGCGCATTACACCTACTCCAAGGTGCCCTACGATGCCTGGATGACCAGTGCCTTCGGCGTCAGCCTCAACGAGATGCTCGGTTGGCAGCGCAACAACTTCGATCGCGTGGTGCATTTTCTGTTCGGCGCGCTGCTGGTCTACCCCATCCGTGAGCTTTACTGCCGCGTCGCCAACGCCCGCGGCTTCTGGGGCTACTTCTTTCCGCTGGAACTGGCGATGGCCGCGTCCATGTTGTACGAGCTGTTCGAGTGGGCGGCCGCCAGTCTGTTTGGCGGCGACCTGGGCGTTGCCTATCTGGGTACTCAGGGCGACATCTGGGACGCCCACAAGGACATGGCGCTGGCCAGCTTAGGTGCGCTTATCACCCTGTTGCTGGTACTGCTGACCAACCTCTGGTTAAACCCGAATTTCGGTCAGGAATGGCGCGACAGTTTGCGAGTAAAGCGGCACCGGCCCATGGGCGAGGATGAACTGGAGCATCTGCTGCAAGACACCGATCAGGTGACCGACAAGTCATCGCAAAAGTAAAAGGCAAGCTGCTGTTTTGCGTGCAAAATGTTAAAGTCCCAGGCGCAGAAGCGGTCTGGGGCCGCGCTGCAGTCAGCGAAGTCGAAGCGCCCTGGGCAAACCGACAACACAGAGAAAACCAGTCTTGAAGGAAGCTCCATGGCGCGTGTGTCGGGCATCAGCAAAGTTAAACTGAGCGTATTGATTCTCCTGGTGGCCGGTCTGTTTATCGCCTGCAGCCAGATACCGGAATATCCGGTAGAGGAGCCCATCGCGGCGCGCGTACAAAGCTATGATTACCAGCGCGACATCCGCCCCATCTTTGAACACAAGTGCATGGCCTGCCATGGCTGCTACGACGCCCCCTGCCAGCTGAAACTGACCAGCGCTGAAGGCCTGGAGCGCGGCGCCTCCATCCTGCCGGTATACGATGGCGCGCGCCTCGAAGACATGCTGCCGACGCGCCTGGGTGTGGATGCCAACTCGACCGCGGAGTGGCGTGAAAAGGGCTTTTTCTCGGTGCTGCACGGCGCTGAAGATGGCCAGCTGAGCGGGCTCGACGCTTCCGTGCTGTATAAAATGATTGAGCTTGGCCATCGCCAGCCGGTGACCCCGAACAGCCGTCTGCCCGCCAGCATAAGCCTGGGTACCGCGCGCACCAACAGCTGTCCCAGCATCGACCGCTTTGCCGAGTACGCCGATGACTTTCCGCATGGCGGCATGCCCTATGGCGCCACCGGCCTCAGCGACGAGGAGTTTACCCGCTTGACCCAGTGGATCAGCGAGGGCGCGGTGGTCACCCCGGCGCTCTATACGCCCGGTGAAGCCGAACAGGCAATGACCACGAAGTGGGAGCAGTTCCTCAACCAGACTGGCAAGCGTGAACAATTGGTGGCCCGTTACCTGTTTGAGCACCTGTTCGCCGCGCACCTGTATTTCCCGGATATCGACGGCAGCCATTTCTATGAACTGGTGCGCTCCAGCACCCCACCCGGCCAGCCGGTTCGCGCGCTGCGTACGGTACGCCCCAACGATGACCCCGAGGGCCCGTTCTTTTACCGTCTGCAGCCGCTGCGGCAGGCTATTGTGGAAAAAACGCATATTGTCTACGCCCTGGGTGACACGCGCATGCAGCGTTTTGAGTCGCTGTTCCTGCAGCCGGATTGGGATGTGGTCAATCTGCCCGACTACAGCTACGAGGCGCGCGCCAACCCCTTCGTTACCTTCGCCGCCATCCCGGCGAAAGCGCGCTACCAGTTCCTGCTGGACGACGCCGAGTATTTCGTACGCAACTTTATTCGCGGCCCGGTTTGCCGCGGTCAGATTGCAACCGATGTAATCCGCGATCAGTTCTGGACAGTATTTGAAGATCCAGAGCAGGAGGCCTACGTCAACGACGCCGAGTACCGTGCGCAAGCCAGCCCGTTACTAGGCCTGCCGGGGCAGAAAAGTGACCTGCTGGCGCTCGGCCCTGAGTGGCTGGAGTACAACGAAAAACGCAACGACTATCTGAAACTGCGCGGCCAGTACTACGCCGAGCGCAAGCCCGAGGGCGCGACTGCAGACGAGCTGTGGGACGGTGACAATTGGAACCGGGACGCGCTGCTGACCATTTTCCGCCACTACGACAGCGCCTCGGTGCGCCGCGGGCTACATGGCCGCGTGCCGCGCACCATCTGGGTCATGGACTACCCGCTGCTCGAACGTACCTATTATGAGCTGGTCGCCAACTTCAACGTGTTCGGCAGCGTCTCGCACCAGGGCCAGACCCGGCTGTATTTCGACCTGATCCGCAATGGTGCCGAACACAACATGCTGCGTTTCGTGCCGGCAAAGCAGCGTGAACCCCTGTACGCGCACTGGTATCAGGGCAGCGCCAAGATCAAGCACGCATTGACCTATACCGGTCTGGATACCACTACCCCGGTAGCCATGAACTACACCGGAGCCGAGGGCAACGACGCCGTCATGCAGCGCTTCAGCCAACTGTTGATGGATCGCACCGCCGCCGTCAGCGGCCCGCCAGATACGTTGAATCGCTGCCCGCAGAACAATTGTCAGCGCGCCAGCATCAGCGCCGCTCAGCAGCAGCTGGAAACGACCCTGCAGCCGCTGGCGCGGGCCAATGGCGCCAGCTTGCCGGTGATCAGCCTGCTGCCGGAGGTCACTTTCCTGCGCGTTACCCAGGGCGAGCAGCGCTGGGTATACACGCTGGTACACAACCGCGCGCACTCCAGTGTTGCCTTCATGTTTGGTGAAGAATCACGCCTGCTGCCCAAGGAAGACACCCTGACCCTGATCGAAGGCACGCTCGGCAGTTATCCCAACTTCAGCTTCAACGTGCCGCTGGAGGAGCTGCCGAGCTTTGTCGACAGCCTGTCGGCTATTCAGCAACAGGCCGGTTTGCATAGCCTGGCGGATCGGTGGGGCGTGCGCCGCACGCATCCGCAGTTCTGGGACATCATGGCCGACTTCAAGCGCAGCACAGAGGAAAGCACGCCGGAGCAGGCCGGCATACTGGATGTCAATCGCTACGAAAACCTCTAAGTACCACCGCGCGCCCTACGGCTAGACCACGAGCAGCCGTAGCGCGCGCGGGCAGACGCTCAGCCTGCCACCACCTCACTGATCAGCAGCTCCGGAGCGATGTCGGTGTAATTGGCAACATCACCCTGAATTTCCTTTGCGTGCGGCGCAAAGGCAGCCTGAAAGCTCTCCACCGAATCAAAAAACAGGTGCCCCATGGCCACAAAGGCCGCCGGCGCACCGGGGGCGCCACCCGCCAGACCGCGATCAATGCCAAACGACAGGCAGGCATCACCCACCAGACGCTTGACCATCGGCATGTGCTGTTCACGGTAGTAATCATGGTCAAAATGGCTGCCTGCCACGTTGGGGTACAAGACGCTGACTTTAATCATCTGACGGACTCCGGGGATTGTGTTTAGCCTGATACTGCTACCCCTGCAGTCTGCACCGATTTTGCCACGCAACAGTAGCGCATCAAGCTGACGAATATCCCGCCAGCAATCAGAGCGAAGCCCCGCCGGCACCGAGCAACGCGCGCGGTAGCGGCTATGCTCTAAGGGCGACAGCGTGAGCGGCACGCTGGCATGGCAGCAATCTGTGCGAATTTCAAGGAGCCTGAATGCGGTTTTCGTTAAGCGCCCTGGGGGGGCTTGCAGTGGCATTACTGAGCGCGCCGGCAATGGCATCGCTGTATCACGATTACTCGGCGGCGCCGGAAGACGCCGAGGTCGATACCGGAAACTTCCTTGATCGCTGGTCGCTGCCGTTTATTCCCGTACCCAAGATCATCACGGAACCTGCGGTCGGCACTGGGCTGGCGTTGGGGCTGGTGTTTTTTGAGGAATCCGAAGAGCAGAAGGCCGAACGTTCCGACGGCAGCCTGGTGCCGGAAAACATCACCATCGGCGGTCTGGCCTTTACCTCCAACGGCAGCCGTGGCTATGGCGTGGGGCATCTGGGTTTCTGGAAAGACGACACCATCCGTTACAAGGGCTTCCTCGCCTATTCCGACTTCAACATTGATTTCTACTCGCTGGCCGGCATGCCGATCAACCGCCCCATCGGCTTCAATATCAAGGGCCCGGCGGTCATCCAGGAGTTGCAGATGCGCATCAGCGACAGCCGTTGGCTGATCGGCGCCAAGCAGGTGTATCGCAAGGTCAAACTCACTCTCACCGATGACATAAGCCTGCCCAATGCGGCCCTGGCTGATCAGATCAATCGCTATCTCGATAATCACCTGGGCGACAGCGCGGTGACGTCGGGCCTGGGTATCACCGCCGAATTCGACTCACTGGACACACCCATCGACCCGCAGGAAGGTTACAACTACAGCGTGCGTTATCTGGTTTACGACAAGGCCATCGGCAGCGACTACGACTACGCCAGCTATCAGCTCAAGGGCACCAATTACTGGAAGCTGACGCCGGCATGGGATCTGGGTGTGCGCCTGCAGTATGACGGCATCGCAGTGGATGACGAGACCGTGCTGCCGGCCTATATCGCACCCTCCATTGATCTGCGCGGCATCCCCGCCGCACGCTATCAGGGCAACGCCGTGGCGGTGGCGGAAGCGGAGCTGACCTGGAAGATCACCCCGCGCTGGCGGCTCAAGACCTTTGCCGGCGCCGGCCGCGCTGCGGATCAGTTCAGCGAGCTGAGTGATGCCGAGGCCGCCAACAGTATTGGCGGCGGTTTTCGCTACATGGTCGCCGAGCGCTATGGCTTTAATATGGGCATCGATGTAGCGCGTGGACCGGAGGAGTCGGCAGTTTACATTCAGGCCGGCTCGACATGGTAAGCCGTCGCTAAACTTTGGGTTACACTCGTTGGTAACAACGGAATTCAATGGCCTGTGCCGTCAGATAACAGGGAGCACTGCATGCGATCAACTACTTCTCAACTCCTGCTCATGGCTGCCGCCGGACTGCTGGCAGCAGGCTGCAGCACCTCACAGACCAACCCCACCGACGAAGCTCTGGAGGAGCAGGCTGCACCTGCCACCGAGCAGGTTACTGGCCACATCAGTTATCGTGAGCGCATTGCCCTGCCCGACGGCAGTGTTGCACACATCAAGCTGAGCGATATCTCACGTGCCGACGCAGCGGCCACAGTACTGGCTGAGCAGAACACCACGCTGTTTGGCAAGGCGGTGCCTATCCCCTTCTCGCTCAAGGTCGAACCCGCGATGTTCGATCATCGCATGCGCTATTCGGTTTCCGCGCAGATTCGCAGCAGTGACGGTCAACTGCTATGGACTACCGACAGCGCCAACCTGATCGACGTCAGCCAGCCGGTAGTGGATCTGGGCACTATCATGATGATCAAGGTCAACGGGGCGGTGGCTGACGACGCTGAGATTGTCGATGTGAATGCCTTTCTGCCGTTCGCGGCCCGCGGCAACGAGCCAGGCTGGCTGCTGAAAGTCGATAGCGAGCGCATGAGCCTGAGCCGACAGAATGACCCGACGACCATCCTCACGCCCACGCCAACCACCACGCGCGAAGAAGGCAGCTACCGCTTCAACGCCAGCACCGAGGCCAACTCGGTCATCGTCGATGTCACCCCGCAGCTATGCCGCGACAGCATGACTGGCATGCCCTACCCCTATGAAGTCCGTGTCAAGGTAAATGGGGAGACACTGAAGGGTTGCGGCGGTGCTGCGCAATCACTGCTCACCGGCCGGGAATGGATAGTCGAAGACGTCGACAACAAGGGCGTGATCGACAACACCCAGATGAGCCTGAATTTCACCAATGAGGGGTTGCTCGGCGGCCGCGCAGCCTGCAACCAGTACACCACCAGCTATCAGCTCGGTGGCGAAGGCCTGACAACCCAGGCCATTGCCTCTACGCAGAAAGCGTGCGGCGAGGCGCTGATGAATCAGGACGAGCATTTTCTCGAGGTTCTCGGCGACGTGGCACGCTTTGAAATCGACGACACCGGTGCGCTGCTGCTGATCACCACAGATAACCGCACGATCAAGGCGCGCGCAGCAGAAGCTGGCAGCGGCAGTCAGCCATGATCAGCGGTGGCTGCCTGTGCGGCGGCGTTCGTTACCGCATCAGCGGGGAACTTGCGCCCATTCAGCTGTGTCACTGTCAGCAGTGCCGCAAAGCGCAAGGCACGCCCTTTGTCAGCAACATCCCGCTGCTGCGTAGCCAGTTTGAACTGCTCAGCGGTGCGGAACTGCTCAAAGCCTTCGCCTCCTCGGCGGGCAAGGAGCGCGTGTTCTGCAGCCAGTGCGGCTCACCGCTGTACAGTCAACGCGCCAGCGCGCCCGAGAGCATCCGCTTGCGCGCCGGCAGTCTGGATCAGGACCTGGCAGTACGCCCGGCGTTTCATGCGTACACCCACTCTGCTGCCAATTGGTGGCAGATCGACGACCAGCTGCCACAGTACCCGCAAGGTGCGCCGCCCGACGCTTGAGGCCGTTATTCTTCCCGACACCGCGAGGTAATGCATGACGGATAGAGCAACCGACCCACAGGACAATCCACTGACCCTGCCGCTGGGCGACGAGCAACTGGTCATCCGCCGCCGCTACGAAGTGCTCAGCATCATCAACGACTTTTTTATCGCCATCTGGTTTCTACTGGGCAGCATCCTCTTTCTGTTTCCCCAGTACGAAAAAGCCGCCATCGTCTTGTTCATCATCGGCAGCGCCCAGTTTCTCGTGCGCCCCAGCATCCGCCTGCTCAGCCACCTGCATTTGCAGCGGCGCGGCAGTGCCAGCGCGAGTGCCAATAACTGGGAGAACTGACGTCTGACATCAATTGCAAACAACTGGCGGTGTAAACACTTGTCTGCACCGCCGCTCTGAACAATACTCAGCCGCATAATTCTGCACCCTATAAAACAACAATATCAGGTGAATAGCATGGCGCTGAGCCGCACAACCAAGCTGACCTACGGGTTGGGTCAAATTGCTGAAACCACCAAAAGCACCGGTTTCAATATCTTCCTGTTTTTCTTCTTCACCCAGGTTCTGGGGCTATCGGGTACTCTGGCCGGTCTGGCAGTAATGATCGCCTTGGTATTCGATGCCGTGACCGACCCACTGGCAGGCTATCTGTCAGACCGCAGCCGGTCGCGCTTCGGCCGCAGGCACCCGTTCATGTTGGCAGCGGCGCTCCCGCTGGCACTGACCTGGTATCTGCTGTTCACGCCACCCGCGGGGCTGGGTCAGACCGGGCTATTCCTCTGGCTGACCGGGTTCGCGGTACTGGTACGTGGCGCCATCACCCTCTACTACGTGCCCTATCTCGGGCTCGGCGCCGAGCTGACCACCGACTATCACGAGCGCACTTCGGTTGCCGCCTGGCGCGGCTTCTGCGGTGTCTGTGGCGCGGCCATGGTGGTGTTACTGGGCGTACCGCTGTTCTTTCCCGAAACTAGCGCCTTTGAGAACGGTCTGCTTAACCCCGCAGGCTATCCACTGGTTGCGATCAGTGGCGCGGTATTGATGGCCACCAGCATTGTGATTTCGGTTTGGGGTACCCGCGCCAATGCGCGCATGACCGTTAAGTCGCAACACCAGGCCGCGCTCGGCATATTGAAGAACCTGCGGCAGATCTGGGGCAACTCATCCTTTCGCGCGCTTTTTCTCGGTACGCTGCTGGTGTCTGTTTCAATCGGTATTACGCAAACATTGAACATGCATTTGAATGTGTATTTCTGGGGGCTTACCAGTAACAACATCGCCCTCCTGGGTGCCGGCGTGCTGCTCGGCTGGCCAGCCGGTATTCTGCTGGCCCGACCGCTGCACCGCCGCTTCGACAAGAAGCCCAGCATTGTCGGCGCTGCCCTGGTGGCAGCGTTGGCCAGTAACATCGCCGTAGTGCTGGAGCTGTTGGGGTTGTTTCCGCCTGCGCAGAGCGCGCTCTTCGTTCCGTCCATTTTGCTGTTGCTGTTTATCGGCGGCGCCGCCTCCGGCCTGGCCATGATTTCAGGTGCCTCAATGATGGCCGACGTTGCCCAGCAGCACGCGGACGCCAGCGGGCAGCAACAGGAAGGTTTTTTCTTCAGCGCGATTTCCTTTACCGGCAAGATGGCGGCAGCTGCCGGCTATCTGGTCGCCGGGGTGGGGCTGGATCTGATCGGCTTCCCGGCCCAGGCCAGTCCCAGCAGCGTGGCCAGCGAACAGATAGACCATCTGGCGCTGCTCAGTCTCTCGGCCGGGCTCTTTGCCTTCGCCTCAGCCGGTACCTACAGCCGCTACCAATTGCGCCAACCCAACAGCCCGGCACTGGCGCTCTAGGGTCGCCGGCATGGACAGAATCGCCCGTATACGGCATTATGCGCGACCTAAAACCCTGTATACCGCATGGTTATGTCTAGCAAAAAAGGCGACCCGATGAGCGACCTGCCCTCCTGCCCCAGCTGCGATTCCGCGTTTACCTATGAAGACGGCTTGATGTTCGTCTGCCCGGAGTGCGCCCACGAGTGGCCGCAGCAGGCCGATGACGCAGACACTGGCAGCGGGATTACCGATGCTAATGGCAACCCGCTGGCCGATGGGGACTCGGTCACCGTGATCAAGGATCTGAAGGTCAAGGGCTCGTCGCTGGTGGTCAAGGTCGGCACCAAGGTAAAGAACATCCGCCTGGTTGATGGCGATCACGATATCGACTGCAAGATCGACGGTATCGGCGCCATGAAACTGAAATCCGAGTTCGTGAAAAAGTCCTGATCTCCGGCCGGGCGGCCCACTGCTTTAATCCCCCCGATACCGCCCGGCCTGCTCGCTCTGGAGCACTCCCCTCAACGCTTGAATGCGACGTACTGACGATGCGGGTTAGGCCCGCGCCAGATGAACCCCTCGTAGTAATAGTGCAGAAACGACACTGTCAGTATGGTGATGTTGACCCACGGGTAATGCTGATGACTGGTCAGTGCGTAGGCAATTAATAAGGACGTCAGCGGCAGCACGATGAACGGTGACCAGGCACTGGCATGCGTCAGCCGATAGCACAGACTGCCGGCACCACTGCGATTGCGGTTACGGTCGTGGGTGATATACACGCTGTAGGCAGTCAGGTCGTGAATAACCCGGGGAATCAGAATCACGAACAGGGTGTAGCCGGCCTCGTTGATCAGCAGCGCAGACACCAGCATCGCCGCATTGGCCCACAGGTACCAACGGCCAATCCCCGGTGCTGCCCGGCGGGCCAGCCGCCACGACAGCACCACCACCGCTGCGCAGAGCGCAGCCGCCAAGGCCGACATGAGCTGATAGCCATTGATGCCGGCGACGGTCCACTGGCCCAGAAAGCGCGTCCCGTAGACGTTGATGTAGATCGCGAAGCCAGCCAGTATCGCCAGCCACTTCCAGCAGTTGTATAACCGATCAGGGCGCGCACCAAGCATCATCAGGGTCAATCCCAGTTGCTGCGCGAGCACGTGGTAGATGGTGTAAAAGGCGAGAAAGACAAACAGCAGATTGTAACTCAGCGGCTGCGGGCCAAAATGGCCGGCAATGGCAATCAGCAGAAACAGACAGAGTGGCGGCAACAGGCTGCGGCGGTAGTGCGCCAGATACTCAGCATTGGCCATGGTCAGCATGCTGGCGATGATGTGCGGCAGGCCGAACAGGACTGCCCAGAGCGGCCAATCGTTGGGGTCGCCGGGCAGCACATCGGCAGCCAACCAGCCATCCCAGAGCAACAGGTCCAGGCCAACCAGCAACGCCGATAGCGGGATGACCGCATACAGCGCCAGCAACCAGCGGCAATCAATACTGTGCAGAGGGTGTTCCATAACGAGGCCAACATCTTGTTATTGTGGCCCCTACTTGAGCACACGCCAGAGGGTGCGCCCATCACCCGTATCAGTGACCAGAACTGCCCATCTTAGAACACCTGCCCAACCGCCAACCAGGCGACCATCAGGCTCAGCACCACCAGAATACTCAGGGGTTTGCGCAGCGCCGGATACCAGACCGGTGCCAGCCCATGGCGTACCGCCCACACATCAGCAAAGTACAGGGTGGCAAATGCTGTGAAAAACACCGGCAGGGCCAGGTTGATCGGCAAGCTCAGGCCGACCCAACCCAGCAGCGGCGGAATGACGGACAGCGCCAGCTGAATCGGTGCCTGGCTGCTCTCCTCGCCCGCGCGCATCGCCAATCCCCAGTGAATGGCGCCCATGAACGCCAGCACAATTGCCGCGTAGGCCAGCAGCTCTTCCAGCACCCGTTCCCGCCAAGCCTCCGGTGTAACCCACAAGCCCAGGGCGCCGCTGACAAAGGGGATCAACCCAACCAGTCCCAGCCCCAGGGCCAGTTTCGGGGGGCGTGTCGCGCTGAATGGATGCATACCTACTCCAGAATCAAGGTTGCCGCGCCGCCGCCGACGCGCTTGGCAATTATAAGGGCTTGGTTGATGACGACAACTCGCCATCGCGCAGCAAGACGCTGGCCGCAGCCGGCCGCTTGCGTGGCAAGCTACGCAGCAACTCCCGCAGCACTTGCTGCAAGCGCTGCTGGTCCGCCCGCGACCCGGCTGCGGCGGTGGCATAGGACTGACGCACAAATTCGTCAAAAAACGCCTGCAGGCTGCTCTTTTGAGCAGGCAGCGCCACTTCCAACCGACGCTGCCAATCACACGGCCCCTCGCCGGGCAATGCCTGCAGCCGCAGCCGCGCCAGGCGCTGATCCAGGCTGGCCCAGGCGCGCTGTTGAGCCGTACCGCTGCGCCGCTGCGGGCGAAACCACCAGAGCCCCTGCAACAGCATGACGCCGCCCGCCAGCGCCAGCACAACCAGGCCAATGCGCTGCCAGTCTGCAGTACCCAGCCAGCGGCGGAACAGCCCCATCTGCTCCTCACCCTTGAAGTTGAGTACGCGCAATTGCCACTGATAGTTGATGTTGTCCCAGGCCAGGCGCGCTTCGTTCAGCCAGGTCACACCGCGATAGCGGGAGGCTGACAGATAGTCGTCCTGTAGAAAGCTGCCTTCCCCGCGCACCGCTTCTTCCAGCCCGCGCTCGATACGCTCGGGTGCCACCTGAAAGGTCGGGTCTACCGTTACCCAGCCCTGCCCTGGCAGCCAGGCCTCGACCCAGGCGTGGGCATCAAACTGATGCACCAGCACGTAGCCGCCGCGTGTATTCACTTCACCACCCTGGTAACCCGCCACGACCCGCGCCGGAATCCCCGCCGCGCGCAGCACGAACGTCATGGCCCCCGCGTAGTGCTCACAGAAGCCACGCAATGTATCGAACAGGAACTCGTCATTGCTGTGCTGCCCCAGCGGCGTGGGATTCAGCGTGTAGAAAAACGGCTGCTGATTGAAGTAACGCAGCACGGCCTGTACCAGCGCCGCATCGTCGGGATACTGCTGGCGCAGCTCCGCTGCCCAGGCGCGGGCACGCGGATCCCCCTGCTCCGGCAACTCGGTCTGGCGGTTGCGCTCCAGTGCGCTCAGCGGCTCGTTCTGCAACAGCGCCTGCGGGTAGGACGTGGCGCTGTAGCCAAAAGCGCTGTTGAGTGGTGCGATAGATTGCAGGTTGTAATCGTGCATCCGGCGCAGACGCGGATCCTCCGAGATCGCGCCCCGCAGGCTGTATACCCAGTGCTGGCCGCTGGCGCCAGCGACAACCTGATACTCGACCGCTTGGCCGCTGGCATCCAGCTCCAGTGCCGGCAGGTTGTTCAACCAGCGGTCCTGCGACCAGCTGCGGCCGTCAAACCGGCTGAGGGTCAGCGCCCGCCAATATAGTGTTGGCAGCGGCGGAATCTGGCCGGCAAAACTCGCGCGAAAGGCCAGCTCCGGCGAACGCGCCAGGTTGGCGATATCCGCCGGTGACATGCTGTCAGAGAGGCCGGTCTTGGCGCTGCCGCCAGGCATATTGACCGACCACAAGGGCTCCAGCCGCGGGAAAAAGATAAACAGCACCAGCAGCAAGGGAATCGCCTGCAACAGCATGACACCGGCGCTACGCAGCGCACGCAGTGGGTCGTTTCGTCCAGCGCTCTGCTGCAAGCCCACCAGGGCGGCTACCAGTATCAGCAGGGACAGGCACTGATACAACGTCAGGGGTATCCCCTGATCAAACAGAAACGCGGTGGCCAGCACGAAAAAGCCAAGGTAGATCACCACCAGAGCATCACGCGGCGTGCGCATTTCCAGCAGCTTGAGCATGAACAACATGAGCAACCACATGACGGTCGCATCCAGGCCGATCAGCGTGCCCTGGGTGAGAAATACGCCAACCAGGATCAGCACCAGCGCGGTGGCTTTCAACACGATGCCCGGATAACCCCAGCGCATGCGTTGAATCTGTACCCGCCACAGGGCGCAGCCGATCCACAGCAGCGCTACCCACCAAGGCAGACGCGGCAAATGTGGCAGCAACACCACCACCTGGGCGGTCAGCAGCCAGGCCAGGCTGTTACGCGGGATCAGGCCGGCGGCGCTCATGCGCTATCACCCAGGCCGTACAGCGCCAATGCACGCAGGCAGGCATCGCGGTGGGCCTCACCCAAAGCGGGCGCCTGACGCAGGTTGTCCAAGGCCAGGCCATAGGGTCTGCCGGCCGCTTCCAGCGCCAGCACCCAGCCGGTCAGCATGCCCAGGCGCTGTTCAAGATCGGCGCCCGTAGTCTGCTCCAGATCAAGCCACTGGCTCTGCTGCTGCGGCTCGGCAAACACCTTGCTGTGCAGTCCCTGGCCACGCGAATAGGCGCGCCAATCGAGGCGCCGCCGCGAGTCACCGGGGCGGTAGTGGCGCAGGCCCTGAAAGTCATCCACGCCTTCGGCCAGCTGCGCCTGGGGGGCTTCATCCTGGCCGTTGCCGCTGCGCTGCAGCGGCAACGGTGCCTTGACCGGGCGCGGATACACCAGCACGCGCCAGTTCAGGTCGAGCAGACTCCAGGCCGCGAACCAGCCTAGCGGAAAGCGCGTTTCAATGCGCAGGCGCTCGGGCTGCAGCCAGCCACGCCGCTGGCTTGGGTAATACAGCGTGGCTGTGGTCTCCCCATCAGCCGGCACATCCAGCTGCTGCGGCGCCACCTCAGGCCAGCTTAATCTGAGCGCCTGGCGCTCACGACCAGGGCTGAGGAGCACCAGCCCCAGCGGCACCAGTTCACCGGCAAACACCGGCCGCCCCCCGGTCGCCCGCAGGCTGATGCCGGCCAGATTGCGATAGCTGTGATGCAGCGCGACCCAGAACAGGCTGAGCAGCAGAAAAGTTAGCCCATAGACCAGGCTGTTTTCGTAATTGATAGCGCCTACCAACAGGATTGCCAGCAGCAACAGGAAGGCCATACCCGCCCGGCTGGGCAGGATGAAAATGCGCCGGTGATCCAGAGTGACCTGCTGAGCCGCCGGGATGCGCCGCTTGAGCCAGCGTTGATGCAGCGCCCGGCCGCGAGCTCGCCAGCCGCTGCTCACACCGCCGGCACTTCGTTGAGTAGCCACAGGGCCAGGCTCTCGCCACCGTGACCGGCGGGGTCGTTGGCGGCACGCAGGCGGTGGCTCACCACCGCGGGTAACACCGCCTGCACATCTTCGGGAATGACGTAGCTGCGCTTCTCCAGCAGCGCCCAGGCGCGTGCGGCCGCGAGCAGCCCGAGACTGGCGCGCGGCGACAGGCCCCAGGCGCAGACATCGCTATTACGAGTGTGGTTGACCAGCCGCAGGATGTAATCCACCAGCGCCTCGCTGACATTGATCTGCGGCACCAGTGCTTGCAGCCGGCTGAGCTCCTCGCGGTTGAGCAGCGCTTCTACCTTATCCAGCCGCGCGCGGCGATCATCGCCCAGCAGCAGACTGCGCTCGGCCTGCTCGCTGGGGTAGCCCAGCGACAGGCGCATCAGAAAGCGATCCAGTTGCGACTCGGGTAGCGCGAAGGTACCGCCCTGCGATACCGGGTTCTGGGTGGCGATGACAAAGAAGGGATCAGCCAACGGCCGGGTAGCACCGTCTACCGTCACCTGCCCCTCCTCCATGGCCTCAAGCAAGGCGCTTTGGCTCTTGGGGGTGGCGCGGTTGATCTCATCTGCGAGAATCAGCTCGGCAAAGATTGGCCCCGGATGAAACACGAACTGACCGCTGTTACGGTCAAATACCGAGGTGCCCAGAATATCGCCCGGCAGCAGATCACTGGTGAACTGAATGCGCTGATAGCTCATACCCAGGACCGAGGCCAACGCCTGTGACAGGGTGGTCTTGCCCATGCCCGGCAGGTCTTCTATCAGCAAGTGCCCCTTGGCCAGAATACAGGTCAGCGCCAGTTTGACGGCGCGGGACTTGCCCAACAGTACTTTGTCTATCGCATCCTGCGCGGCACTCAACGCATCCTTCATGCTCACCTCTTCTCCGGGTTACCATGCCATGGTAGGTGCAAGCGCCCTTGCGCGAAAGGCAAATGCAATGGCTTGTAACAGCTTATCGGGCAAATCAACGCCCCAACCTGAGGATGTACCATGCCGCTGATCCGCACGCTGTCACTGTTCATGAGCACCCTGCTGAGCGGCTGCTCGGCGCTCGCACCGGTGAATTGGCTGGTACCGAGTGATGGCTATCAACGGCTCAGCGACCTTAGCTATGGCGACCTGCCTCGTCAGCAGCTCGACGTTTATCTGCCCATAGAGTTGAAACCTGACTCACCCGTTGTGGTGTTTTACTACGGTGGTAGCTGGCGCAACGGCGAGCGCGCCAACTACCGTTTTGTCGGGCAGGCGCTGGCCAGCCGCGGCATCATTGCGGTGATCCCCGATTACCGGCTGTACCCTGAGGTGCGTTATCCCGACTTTCTGCGTGACAGCGCCAAGGCGCTGGCCTGGACGCGTGCGCATCAGGCCGACTGGCAGAGCCCGAACGGCCCCCTGTTCGTCATGGGCCATAGCGCCGGCGCCTACAATGCTGCCATGCTCGCGCTCGATCCGCGCTGGCTGGATCAGGAGCAGCTCAGCCCCGACATACTCAGCGGCTGGATCGGCCTGGCCGGCCCTTACGACTTTCTACCGATCACCAACCCCGATGTGCAGCCGGTGTTCTATCACCCCGATACCCCGGTCGACTCTCAGCCACTGCTGCATGCCAGCGCGGCCAGCCCACCGGCGTTACTGCTGGCCGGTGCCGATGACGACCTGGTTGACCCCGAACGCAACACCCAGCAACTCGCGCACGCACTGCGCGACTATGCTGTCGCCACCACCAGCGAGGTGCTGGACGGTCTGGGACACATCAAAATTCTGTTGACCCTGGCGGCGCCCTTTCAGTACTGGGCGCCGGTGATCGACCAGGTCACCTGCTTTATCAGCCAGCATGCCGTGAGTCAGGCACCGGCTCAGGCCAAAGACGGTTTCTCGCCGCCCTCATCCTCGGCCTGCATGGATTCCAGCCGGTAGATCATGTAGCGCACATGCAGGTGCAGGCTGTACAGCTCGTGGGCGTACGAGAGCGGTACGTCCACGTGGTTCAGCTCGGTTTCCAGTTCCTTCAGGCCCTGAATTTCCTGCGCGTACTGCTGTTTGATCTTGCCGCTGTAGATCAGCTTGTCGATACGCCGCAGGTGCTCATACCAGCGGTACACGCGGGCCCGAACCCGCCAACGGTAGAGCGGCCCCATGGTCTTGAGCAGCGGGAACATGATGGCAATGAAAGGAATCACCAGCACCACGTAACGGTCGATGGCCGAGGCCACCTGAAACGGTAAATAACGCTGCAGGAAGGGTACACCCTCGCGGTGATAGTAATCAGCCTCCTTGCTCAGCTCCAGGCCCATCGGCTCGCCGGCCGGGAAACGTCCGGGTTTGTCGAGCAGATTACCGTCGCGCAGTACCTTGCGTGCCGCCTCCAGCACCACGGCGGTGAGTGCCGGATGAAAGCTCTGGTTGCCCACCAGCATGGCCACCGGTGACAGCACCTTGGTGTCTTGCGGCGGCATGCTGGCGGCGATGTTCAACAGGCCTTTGGGCACCTCCAGCGCCTCCAGAAAATGCAGCCGTGCAGCGAAGGCATCAGCCTGTGACAGATTGATCAGGGTAATCTCCGGGTTGGCTGCCAGGCGCGTTACCAACCGGTTGTCCGCCGGCAGCACCAGGAACGCGGCATCCAGTTCACCGGCCACCAGTGCATCGGCGGCGGCGGAGCTGCCCATCTTGCGCCACAGACCGTTGTTCAGTAGCTCCAGACGAGATACTTCATTACGTTCCTCATACAGCCCCTTGAGCACCGCCCAGGTGCCGCTGCCCTCGCTGCCCACTGCGACGCGCTTGTCCTCCAGGTCAGATAACCGGGTGATATTCGCGCCCTTGCGCTGAAACAGCCATAGGGGTTCGTGGTAGAGCGCAGCCAGTCCGACCAGACGGCTGCGCTGCGCCGGTTCCAGCAACTGCTCGGTACCGCTTTGAATCAAGCCGATCTGCGCCTCACCGGTGCCATCGGTGAGCAGCTGCAGGTTATCCAACGAGCCACGGCTGGTGCGCAGCTGCAGCTCCAGATCCTGCTTGGCCAATTCCTTTTGCATGGCCAGGCCAAACTGGTGGTAACTACCAGTTTCGCTACCCGTGGTCATCACCAGCACCTTGGGCGGCGCCGGATCAAGCAAGCGGAACAACAGCCACACCAGCACCAGCGCCAACGGGATAATCCACAGGTTGGTACGAATGAAGAGCCCTATCTGCTTCAGGTTATGCATCCTGCCACTCCGAACACGAATCTTCCCTGCAGTCTAAACGGCTTGCGCCGGTCCTGCGAAAAAAGCCTGGCGCGTTACTCTTGGGTAACGAAACCGGCGGGTTGATAGGCCTTGGTACCCCACAGCGGCACGGTCGACAGACTGTGCTTGAAGCTGCCGGACGTCTCCTTGGTGGAGTACGACAGGTACATCAGTGTCTGATTCTGCGGATCAAAGATGCGCCTTACCTTCATGGTCTTGAAGAATACGCTTTTGGATTTACGGAACACGATCTCACCCGAATCGCTGGTGTCGATCTGGGCAATCATCTCCGGCGTGATCTCGCCGGTCTGCCGGCAGGAAATGGCACTGTCGCTGGGATCGGATAAACTCAGGTTCGCCTCGACCGAAGCAATATGACAGGTAACACCGGGCACCTGCGGATCTACCAGCGAGTTCAACTTGATGTCCTTGAGGGTGAATACCCCCAAAGAGACATCGCCCACCTCATTGTCTGAACAACCGGCAAGCACACCAATGAGTCCTGCCGCCACCAATAATTTCTTCATTTTCACTCCCTGCTTTACTTTCAAACCCAATCTCAATTGCTTGAAAAGTAATGTTTTTGTGGTCACATCTCCGCTTTGACAGCATAACCCCGCCGGATGCTCCGCAGCTTGCCTGTTTAACCTGCGTTAACTGGCGGCTTGCGCTGATCGGCACTGGTGTCGCCCTTGGCCAGCAAGCATTACGGCCACAAAAAAGCCGCGCCTGGCAGGGCCAGAGCGCGGCTTTTTACTGCCTGCACCGCCTTACATGCTCAGCGCCATGCTCACGCCGGCCATGCTGATCAAGGCACCCAGCACTTGCACCGCACGCTGCCATTGACGCGCCTGCAGCCATTGACCGCCAACCAGGCCAAAGGCATGCAACCCGGCAGTGGCCAAAGCAAACCCGAAGGCATAGGTAGCAGCGCCGGCCGCTGCCGGCATCTCGGCGCCGTGGGCATAGCCGTGGAACAGGGCAAAGCCGCTGACCAGCAAGGCCGCCGGCAGCGTGGCACCGCTGCGGGCAACGATCAGCAACATACCCAGCACGATCACTGAGGCAACAATACCCAGCTCAACACCGGGCAGGTGCATACCCGCTATGGCCAGGCCGCCGCCAAGTACCATCACGCCAACAAACAGCATCGGCAACAACCAGCGCGCTGCGCCGCCGAGCTTGGCCGCACACAAGCCAACCGCCACCATGGCCAGCAAGTGATCCAGACCAAACAGCGGGTGGCTGAGGCCGCTGACCAGGCCGGAGGTACCGTGACCTGGGTGGGCATAGGCCATGGCAGGCATCAGGGTAAGGCCAGCGGCCAGCAGAAGGTGTTTGCGAACTGAAGTCATGTCAGGCTCCTTGTTGAGATTGTTCAGTGCTGGGCAACGCCTTGAGCATGCCCTGCCGTACGATGAAATTGATGATGTCTTCCACGCCCTGACCGCTCTTGAGGTTGGAAAACACGAAGGGGCGCTCGCCGCGCATTTTCTTGGCGTCGCGGTCCATCACGTCCAGATCGGCTCCCACCAGCGGGGCTAAGTCGGTCTTGTTGATGATCAGCAGGTCGGAGCGGGTAATGCCCGGCCCCCCTTTGCGCGGGATCTTGTCGCCGGCGGACACATCGATCACGTAGAGCGTGAGGTCGGACAGCTCGGGGCTGAAGGTCGCAGCCAGGTTGTCGCCACCGCTCTCGACCAGTACCAGCTCCATCTCCGGATGACGCTCCTGCAGCTCGGCAATCGCGGCCAGGTTCATCGAGGCGTCCTCACGGATGGCGGTGTGCGGGCAGCCGCCGGTTTCGACGCCCAGGATGCGGTCTTCCGGCAACGCATCGTGGCGCAGCAGAAAGTCGGCATCCTCGCGGGTATAGATATCATTGGTGATCACACCCAGGTTGTAGTGCGGGTACAGGCGCTCGCAGAGGGTGCGCACCAGTGCAGTCTTGCCGGAACCCACAGGTCCGCCAATGCCCACTCGCAATGCAGGTCTGGTAGTCATATGTCAGTGCTCCTTAAGATCGAAACAGTCGGGTGTATTGATGTTCGTGCCGGGCGCTGGCGAACGCCAGGCCAGGCAACCCCGCGCCGAGTTCGTCGCCAGGCAGCTGCCGCGCTGTCTCCACGACGCCCGGCAGGCTGGGCAAAATACGGTCAAGCAGGCGCTGAGCATCGGTCTGGCCCAGCGGTATCAGTTTGGTCGCGGCGCCCACCTGGTTCTCCAGCCAGCTCCAGAGCGCACCCAGTGCCAGCGCATGTGCGCCGGTGTTCCAGTGCTGGCCGGCCATGGCTAGGCCGGTGACCAAAGCCAGCGGCTCGCCGGTGGGCCACTCCTGTGCACTGGGTACGCCGAGCGAGCACAGCAACCGCAACAAGGCACCACCCTGCTGGCTATCCTCCAGATACAGCTCGGCGGTCTCGCGGTTGGCGAGCAGCCAGTCATTCCAGGAAAACAGTGCGCCATCGTCGGCGCGTTCCAGCGCCTCGTACTGCCGCAGCAGAATAGGTATATCCAAGCGTGCGGCGGAATGCGCCAGCAAACCGCTCAGCCAACCGGCCGCGCTGTCGATGTCCGTCACCCAGCCTTGCTCGATGGCGTATTCCAGGCCTTGCGAATAGGCATAGCCACCAATCGGCAGCGCCGGGCTGGCCAGCTGCAATACGCGCAACAGCGCCAGATCGGTCATTACTCTGGCTTCCACCCTCGCCTCAGCCACGATCACGCCCGGCCAGCCGCAGAAAAGGTGCCGCCGGGGTGGCAACGCTGTGGCTGTGGTTATGGTAGGCACCGGACTCAGGATTGAAAGGCGCGGTAATCTGCTCTACCTCCAGCCCAAAGCCTCGCAGCATGGCATCCAGCACGTGATCGCACAGGTAACGCAGCTCGCCGGCGCGCACCTCGAGTGCGACGTGACGGTTGCCCATGTGATAGGCCGCCCGCGCCAGCAGCAGTACGTCATCGCATTTAACGCGTGATAGCTTCTCCGGCGCCGCACTGATCATCAGCACACTACCGTCGTTGCACTGCAGCCGCTCGCCCTGCGCCAGCACCCGGCCACGCGGCAGAAACAGGCCAACCTCCAGTCCGTCCTGGGTTTCAGCTCGCAGACGGCTGCGCGTGCGCAGTTCATAGGTCAGCTCAAGCACGTGCTGATGGCCGCCCTCGCCCTCCAGCCACTCATGACATTCCAGCATTCAGTCTTTCTCCTTCAAAACAAACTTCAGAATAGTCAGAACAAATAGTAGCGCTGCGCCAGCGGCAACTCGGTTGCCGGTTCACAGAGCAACTCGACCCCATCGGCCTTGACCACGTAGGTCTGCGGGTCGACGCTGATATCGGGCATGTAATCGTTGAGTTTCATATCCGCCTTGCTGATGGTGCGGGTATTGCGCACCGCTTCCAGCCGGCGATTCAGGCCCAGCCTGTCGGCAATGCCGGCGTCCAGCGCTGCCTTGGAGACGAAGGTTACGCAGGTGCTGTCCATGCCCTTGCCGAAGGCGCCGAACATCGGCCGGTAATGCACCGGCTGTGGCGTCGGAATCGAAGCATTCGGGTCGCCCATCGGCGCCGCAGCAATGGCGCCGCCCTTGAGAATCAGGCTGGGTTTGGTACCGAAGAACGCGGGCTTCCACAGCACCAGGTCTGCCAGTTTGCCGACCTCGATCGAGCCGACCACATCGGCCAGGCCCATGGTAATGGCCGGGTTGATGGTGTACTTGGCGATGTAGCGTTTGGCGCGCGCGTTGTCGGACCACTCGTCGTCGCCCTCCAGCGGGCCGCGCTGCACTTTCATCTTGTGCGCGGTCTGCCAGGTACGAGTGACCACTTCACCCACGCGGCCCATGGCCTGGGAGTCGGACGAGATCATGCAGAAGGCGCCCAGGTCGTGCAGGATGTCTTCGGCGGCGATGGTCTCGCGGCGGATGCGCGAGTCAGCAAAGGCTACGTCTTCGGCGATGGCCGGATCCAGGTGATGGCAAACCATCAGCATGTCCAGGTGCTCATCCACAGTGTTGACCGTGTAAGGCCGCGTCGGGTTGGTCGAGGACGGCAGCACGTTGGCTTCGCCGCAGGCCTTGATGATATCCGGCGCGTGGCCACCACCCGCGCCCTCGGTGTGGTAGGTATGGATCACCCGGCCATTGATCGCCGCCAGGGTGTCTTCGACGAAACCGGATTCGTTCAGGGTATCGGTATGGATCGCCACCTGCACATCGTAGGCATCGGCCACACTCAGGCAGCAGTCGATAGCCGCCGGCGTAGTGCCCCAGTCTTCGTGCAGTTTGAGGCCCATCGCGCCAGCCTCGATCTGCTCTTCCAATGCGTCCGGCAGGCTGGCGTTACCCTTGCCGAGAAAGCCCAGGTTCATCGGAAAACACTCGGCGGATTGGAGCATCTTGCCCAGGTGCCAGGCACCCGGTGTGCAGGTGGTGGCATTGGTGCCGGTGGCCGGGCCGGTGCCGCCACCAATCATGGTGGTGACGCCCGACATCAGCGCCTCATCAATCTGCTGCGGGCAGATGAAATGAATGTGCGCATCAATGCCGCCGGCAGTCAGAATCATGCCTTCGCCGGCAATCACCTCGGTACAGGGCCCGATGATGATATCGATACCCGGTTGTATATCCGGGTTTCCGGCCTTGCCGATCGCCTGGATGTTGCCATCCTTAAGCGCCACATCGGCCTTGATGACGCCCCACCAGTCGAGGATCAGTGCATTGGTGATCACCGTATCCGGCGTTTCTGCGCGGGTGCGTTGGCTTTGCCCCATGCCGTCACGGATTACCTTGCCACCGCCAAACTTCACTTCCTCGCCGTAGCGGGTCAGGTCCTTTTCGACGCTGATCCACAGCTCGGTGTCGCCAAGACGCACGCGGTCGCCGGTGGTTGGGCCATACATTTCGGCGTAGGCCTGTCTGCTGATTTCCATTATTCGCTCCTGATCTGCTCAGAGACTGCCCATGACGTCGCCACGGAAGCCATACACCTTGCGCTCACCGGCCAAGGCCACCAGTTCCACCTCGCGGCTCTGCCCCGGCTCGAAACGCACCGCCGTGCCGGCGGCAATATTCAACCGAAAGCCACGCGCCGCAGCACGGTCGAACTGCAGCGCCGGGTTGGTTTCGGCAAAGTGGTAATGCGAGCCCACCTGCACCGGGCGATCGCCACTGTTGGCCACGCTGATCACCAGCGTCTCGCGCCCCTCGTTGAGTTGCAGCGAGCCCTCGCGGGTCTGTATTTCTCCTGGAATCATGCGAGTTCTCCTCAGGGAATCGGGTTGTGGACGGTGACCAGCTTGGTGCCATCGGGGAAGGTCGCTTCCACCTGCACCTCGGCCAACAGTTCGGGAATGCCGTCCATCACCTGCTCACGGGTCAGCAAGGTACGGCCGTAACTCATCATCTCGGCAACGCTGCGGCCGTCACGGGCGCCTTCCATGATGGCCGCACTGATGTAGGCCATGGCTTCGGGATAATTCAGCTTCACACCGCGGGCCAGTCGGCGCTCGGCCAACAGGGCTGCGGTAAACAGCAGAAGTTTGTCTTTTTCGCGCGGTGTCAGCTCCATGAAACGGGCTCCATTCAGGTATTCCAGATACGGGGTGAGCAGGCAGCACGACCGTTGATCAAGGGTCTCAAGTGCTGCCACAAACGAATAAAGGTGTTGCGTGCATGTTCGGCCTCATGACCAAGATAACGGCCAATCAGCAAGCCGTTGCGCTGCGTCAGCGCCAGCTGCGGGTAGTCTGCAAAGGTCTCACGCAGCTCATCCAGCTGCTGACGATCCAGTTGCAGCGTAGCCAGCCAGGTGCCACTCACACCGGCGCCAGCCAGCCCCCAGCGCGCGTCCAACAGCGCTTCACCGCCAACAAAGCAGTTGCGCTCGATGTAGATCGGCCGACCATCACGCCACACATCCAGGCGCTGCTCCACCGCGCCGTGGGTGAAGCCCTCGTCCGCCGCCGGGCGGCCAAGGCAGAGCAGATCCCAGGCGCAGCAGCGGGCGTCGCCGCTCAGATCGATGCGGGTAATGAGTTTGGCGTTGCAGCCTTCAAAGGCAATGGTGTCCTGCGGCAAGTATTCCAGACTGCTGCCGGCGGCCAGCGTGAAGCGGTTGTGTTGCACCTGAAAGGTGCCGTTATCACGCGCGCGGTAGCATTTGCCCGACGAGGGAGTGGTCAGCAGCGCCTGCGCTTTCTCCTGCATGTCGACCTGCAGGCGCAAAGTATCGCCGCTGACCAGCCCGCCGGGCGGGTGCAATATGTAGAGATGCGGGCAACCAGGCCCCTCCGGAAAAAACGGGCGTTGTATGCGTAACGGCCCACGGTGGCTAGTGTGCGCCAACTGAGTGCGTTCTGCACTGCGAGTGAACCCGAGGCTCAGGCCGGCTTGCCAGTTCAGCGCGCTGTCATGCTGTTCAAGGTGCCAAGCGAGGGTCATAGGGCGTATCCAACCGTTAACGATGGCCAATTACAGAGCAAGTGCCATGCCACCCTGACGCGCCGATATTCCGCGGCGTGCCCGACAACAGGTCACGGCGCGACGCACCATAAACGAACACTGACCATTTGGACAGCATTTCAAGGCACCATAAAAGGGCATAATTGGATACACCTTGACGGTTGTAACCGCGGCCCAATCTGGTAACGTCGGCTGACCAGCGTCCTGCTGGGCAATCCCTTTAATTACCCAAAACTGTTGAACTCAACTCTAGTCAAGGAGTAGTGCCGCTCGCCATGAACAAATCCCCCGCCATCGTAATGACCCGTCTGGATGTACAGCGCCTGGAGAAAGTGCTCGATAACATGCAGGCGCCACTGGATCTGCTGGAAGCGCTGGAAGACGAGGTGCTGCGCGCCCGCGTGGTCAGCCACAAGCGCATTGCCAGCGACGTGGTCACCATGAATTCGACAGTGCGGTTTAGTGATGAGGCGAGCGAACGCGAGTTCGTGCTGACACTGGTTTATCCAGAGCAGGCCGGACGACCCGGCACCATCTCGATTCTGGCGCCAGTGGGTATCGCCCTGCTCGGTTTGAAGGTCGGTCAGAGCATCAACTGGCAAGGTCCGCAGGGACGCCCGCTGAAGCTCAAAATCATGGATATTCTGTATCAGCCAGAAGCCAGCGGTGACTATCACCTCTGACACCAGCTGTTAGCCCCAGCGCCCCGAGCTCGCCTCGGGCGCTGGTTGCCGCTGACCGCTATTGCGCCGGATCGGGGCTGTCATGGCCTAGCTCCAGAGCCGCACGCTCGGTCCACTCCTCGCCCAATTCTGCTTTAACAGATACGCCCAACTCTTTGAAATCGTTAACCTGTTTAACCAGGTTGGCGCGCCCGCCAAGCAGTTGATCCTTGGCTTTGCGGTAGGCATCCGATGCCTTGTCCAGGCTCTTCTCGATATTGTCCATACTACCCAGGAAGGTACGCAGCTTGTCGTGAATCTTGGCCGCGCGTTCGGCCAGCTCGGCAGTGTGGCGGTTCTGGTCTTCAAAGCGCCACAGCTGCCGCACTATGTTCAGGCTGGTCAACAAGGTGGTGGGCGTAGCGACCAGTACGTTCTGCTCGATGGCTTTCTGGAACAGGGTTTCATCGGCCTTCAGCGCCTCAACAAACGCCGACTCTATGGGAATGAACATAAACACCATTTCCGGCGCATTGAGGCCCGGCAGGTCAAAGTAATTGCGATCCGACAGCTCCCGGATGCGCTGCCCAATAGCCTGCACATGCTCGCTTAGGGCAATCCGCCGCTCGGTGTCATCCTCGCTGTTGATATAGCGGGTATAGGCGTTGAGCGACACCTTGGCGTCGATGATCAGGTGCTTGTCCTGCGGCAGATAGACCAAGACGTCTGGCCGCTGACGCTGCCCTTCGCTGTTGGTCATGCTGACTTCGCGCTTGAAATCGGTGCCCGCACGCAGACCGGAGCGTTCCAGCACGTTTTCCAGTATCAGCTCTCCCCAGTTGCCCTGTGTCTTTTTCTGCCCGCGCAGGGCAGTGCTCAGATCATGCGCTTCCTGGGTAATCTGCAGGTTCAGGTCTTTCAGATGCTTAAGCTCAGCCGCCAGGGTAGCCTGCTGCTGGGTGTCCTTGTGATGGATGTCTTCAACCTTGCTGCGGAACTGGTCTATCTGCTCGCGGAACGGCTTGAGTAGTGCATCCAGCGATTGCTGATTCTGTTGCGAGAAGGCCTGGCCCTTGGCCTCGAAGATCTTGCCGGCCAGTTGTTCAAATTCCATTTTCAGCTGGTCGCGGCTGTCTTTCAGCAGTTGTTGCTGCTCACTGAAGTGCTGTTGGCGCTGCTCCAGGCTGCTTTGCAGCGTGGAGTGCTCCACCTTGAGCTGCTCATGCTCGTGCTGCAGCGTATCCAGCCGCGTACGCAGTTGGTCACGCTCAGCGCGCAGCTCCTCGACCTGCCTGCCCTGCTCACGGCTCAGCGTTTGCGCACGCTCGGCCTGCAGCTGCCACTCCTGACCCTGTGCCTGCGCGCTGCTCAGGCGCTCAGCCTGCTGCAGCTGCTGTTGGCGCAGCTCCTGCTGGGTTTCTTGCAGGTGCTCGATACGCGTTTGCAGTCCGCTGTGCTGCGCGTGTTGCTGATGCAGCTCCAGCTGTGCTGTTTGCAGCTCGTCGCGCAATTGCGCCTGCTGTTGCTGCGCTTGCGCCAACTCCTCGCGCAGCGCGCTCTGACGGCGCAGCAGCAAGGTGGCAGTCAGCCCCCAGCCGGCCAGCAGGGCAAGACAGATAACGGGATAGAGTTGGGTCAGATCAGACAGGGGCATGCACTTCTCCTTGGGCTCGCCGTATTATCCATGCGCTGCGTACCCATTAAAACGATTGTTAACCGCAGAGCGCTAGCCGAGCACAGAATCGGCAGGCTGGGGCGAAGCTCAATGGCCGGACAAGCTACCTGACGGCAGCACTGGAACAGGACGGGACCTTAGCGCTCGGCAGCAGGCGTTAGCTAGAGCGTGCCAACAGCCGTCTTCTGGCCGGGAACCCGGCTCAATCCGCCTTGCGGATCAGATAACGGAACACGCCATCACGCTCTTGCTGCTCGACCAACTCATGCCCCAGAAAGGCACAGAACTTGGGAATATCGCGCTGGGTGGACGGGTCAGTTGCCAGCACCTGCAACAGGTCGCCTACTGCCATGTCGCGCACAGCGTTATGCAGCAACATAACCGGTTCTGGGCACATCAGTCCCTGGGTATCCAGGGTCGATGGTGAGGTGGGTTCGCTCATTATCAGGGCCTGCTTCAAAAAAAGCCGATTATCCAGAATTAACCGAGTGCTTGCCAGACGCGCTCGCAGCGCCAACACTTAGGCAAGCGGTACATGACAAGTCGAAAAGACGATACACCAACACCCGGCCACAACAAGGGATGATTCATGATCAAAGTGTTGATTGAACGTGTTATTGCAGAGGGGCTGGAACAGCCTTACGAAGAGGTTGCCCGGCAGGTGCTGTCAGCCGCCATTCAATCGCCCGGTTTCATTTCCGGGGAGTCCTTTCGCAATCTGGAGCAGCCGAACCACCGTATCATCACCGTGACCTGGCAGAACCGGCACTCCTGGGAGCGCTGGGAAAACTCCGATGCGCGCAAGGACAGCATTGGCGCCTTCGCGCCCATTTTGCTGGAACAGGAGCGGATCACCCTGCTTGAGCCGCTCTAGCGGTTCATCAGGGTCTAACCGGAGCCCGCCTCAGTAGCCACGTGAGATGGCGCGCACGTGGCACGTTACCTCTTCGCGATCGGTGTACAGCTGCTTGCAGGCGATTTCTGCCTTGACGCCCGCCTCGTCGAGCGCATCCTGAATGTGCTCCAGACATTGCATCACTTCCTGATAGCGGCGCTTCATCGGCAACTTGAAGTTGATGATGACTTCGCGGCACAGGCGTTGACCAATCCACTTGGACACCAGCGCGCTGCTGCGCGCGGGCTTGTCGACAATATCGCAGACCATCCAGTCGACCGTGTACTTGGGCTTGTACAGGTAGCCGTCGGCCTGCACGTGCTCCACTTGCCCGCTGTCCATCAGCTTGCGGTCCATTGGGCCGTTATCCACCGCGATGACGTTCATCAGCCGGTTGACCAGTTGCCAGGTCCAGCCGCCGGGGGCTGCGCCCAAGTCGACCGCCGTCATGCCGGCTTTCAGGCGGCTATCCCAATCATCGCGCGGAATAAAGTGGTGCCAAGCTTCTTCCAGCTTCAAGGTAGAGCGGCTGGGCGCATCCTTGGGTACGCGCAGGCGCGGAATACCCATGGGCCAGGGCGCGGCGTTATCTGCCCAGGACCAGCCAACGAACACCCGCTGACCACTCTCAAAGCACAGATGCAGGCGCGGCAGTTCGGGTTTGTTCGGGCGCACGAAGCGGGTCTTGGTGAGCGAGCGTTCGAGCGGTGCGCGCAGTTTCTTGGTCAGCGCGGCCATTGATTTACCGTCGTTGGTATCGGCCGTCTCCAGCCACAGCTGCGACGCAATGGGCCCCTGTGCGCAGGCGGTGATAATCGGGGTAATGCGATCTTCCGGATCGACATCTAACCAGCTGCCTACCGCCCACTGGCGGGCGAAGATCAGATGACTGAAGGGAATGGCTTGCATCAGCTGCTCAGCGTCACCAGCCTGTGGGCAGACGAAGCGCACCAAGGCTGCGCCGTCCTGCGCTACGGCATAACCGGCGATGCCCTGCTCGGCCGCCAGCTCCTGCATTTCTGCAGCGGCTTCCCCTTCAAAACCTGGACGACAATGTAGCAACAGTTCCTGCATGACACGCTCCCGCTCGATGACCGGCCGCTACTCTACAGGCTGCCGAGGCCTGGTTGAAGTGCCGCCGGACTGATTAACGCGCCATTATGAATACCCGCCTGCGTGGCCCGTCCTGCGCAGGACGAGAAACCCCCATGAAAACTTCTAATGTTTCTTTGAAAATAGTTCACTTTTTCTCAAGTTGATCCTCTACCTACAATGCATACCGTCCCTAGCCGCTGACCCAGTTGGCTAGCCCGCGTGACTGTGAAGCAGCGTCACGCGACACCTAAAACATCAGGACACTCGAGAGCGATGAACACTGACTTTACCTTTGCCATCAAACACCTGCGCTTCGACGAGGATTATTGTCCCGCCGATAACACGCGTATCACCACCAACTTTGCCAACCTGGCCAGAGGCGAAAGCCGTCAGCAAAACCTGCGCAATACGCTCGCGATGATCAACAACCGTTTCAACGCGCTGGCCCAGTGGGACAACCCCACGGCCGATCGTTACGCGGTCGAGCTTGAAATCATTTCCGTCGAGCTGCTGCTGGAAGCCAGCGGCCGCGGCAATAGCTTCCCGGCCATTGAAGTACTCAAAACCTATATTGTTGACCGCAAAACCAACCAGCGCATTGACGGCATCGTCGGCAATAACTTTTCCTCCTACGTGCGGGACTATGATTTCAGCGTGCTGCTGCTCGACCACAACAAGGGTCTGCCTGCGTTCAGCGTTCCAGACAACTTCGGCGAGCTGCACGGCCAACTGTTCCAGCACTTCATCAACTCGGCGACCTACAAACAGTATTTCAGCAAGCCACCGGTGATCTGTCTCAGCGTGTCGGACAACAAGGTGTACCAGCGCACAGACAACCTGCACCCGGTGCTGGGATTTGAGTATCAGCCTAACGAGTCGTCCTTGACGGAGCAGTATTTCAAGAAAATGGGGCTCCAGGTTCGCTACTTCATGCCGCCGGGTAGTGCCGCTCCGTTGGCTTTCTATTTCTTCGGCGACCTGCTGAATGACTACACCAATCTTGAGCTGATCAGCACCATCAGCACGATGGAGACGTTCCAAAAGATCTATCGGCCCGAGATTTACAACGCCAACGCGCCGGCCGGGCCATGCTACCAGCCCAACCTGAAAAACCCGGATCACTCACTGACGCAGATCGTCTATGACCGAACAGAGCGTAGCCAGCTGGCTATTGAGCAGGGGCGCTTTGCCGAGGAACAGTTCATCAAGCCGTACCAGCACGTGCTTGAGCAATGGTCTGCCAGCCACGCCAAATAAACCGGATACGAGCCTTTATCATGAGAAAACTGCTACCAACCTCGACAGCCGGCAGCCTGCCGAAACCGGCCTGGCTGGCTGAGCCCGAGACGCTGTGGTCACCCTGGAAGCTGCAAGGCGAGGCATTGCTTGAAGGCAAGCAAGACGCCTTGCGCGTCTCACTGCAGGAACAGCTGCAGGCTGGCATCGACATCGTCAGCGACGGCGAGCAAACGCGCCAGCACTTTGTCACGACCTTTATCGAGCATCTCGATGGGGTTGATTTCCAGCAACGCGAAACGGTCAGAATCCGCGATCGCTACGACGCCAGCGTGCCCACGGTGGTTGGCGCGGTGGCACGGCAGAAGCCGGTCTTTGTTGAAGACGCGAAGTTCCTGCGCCAGCAAACCAGCCAGCCGATCAAATGGGCCCTGCCAGGGCCGATGACGATGATCGACACCCTGTACGACGCGCACTACAAAAGCCGCGAAAAACTCGCTTGGGAATTTGCCAAGATTCTCAATCAGGAGGCCAGGGAGCTGGAAGCGGCGGGCGTGGATATCATCCAGTTTGATGAGCCGGCCTTTAATGTGTTCTTTGATGAGGTCAACGATTGGGGCGTTGCGACCCTGGAACGAGCCATCGAAGGCCTTAAATGCGAAACCGCCGTGCATATCTGCTACGGCTACGGCATCAAGGCCAACACCGATTGGAAAAAGACCCTCGGCGCCGAGTGGCGCCAGTATGAAGAGGCGTTCCCCAAGCTGCAGCAATCCAAGATCGGCATGGTCTCGCTGGAATGCCACAACGCCCACGTACCCATGGAGCTGATCGAGCTGATTCGCGGCAAGAAAGTCATGGTCGGCGCCATTGATGTGGCTAACCATGCGGTCGAGACGCCCGAGGAAGTCGCCAACACCCTGCGCAAGGCGCTGCAGTTTGTGGATGCCGACAAACTCTACCCCTGCACCAATTGCGGCATGGCGCCGCTGCCGCGTGCGGTTGCCCGCGGCAAGCTGAATGCGCTGGCCGCCGGAGCCGAGATCGTCCGCCAGGAGCTGCTGGCCTGACGAAGGCCGGCGCCGCGCGTTCAGGCGCCGCCTTCCACCCACGCCGGCAGGCTGCCGGTCGCAGTATGCTACAGGATCGAACTATGACACGCCCCACCTCGGTAATTGAACCGCTGAGCTTTCGCGAAGCCCTTGGGCATTACGCCTCCGGCATCACCGTGATCACTTCACAGGTCGACGGCGAACCGCTTGGTTTCACCTGCCAGTCGTTCTATAGCGTCTCAATGAGCCCGCCGCTGGTCTCATTCAGCGTCATGGCCAACGCCTACAGCTACCCAAAGATTCGGCGCGCTGGCCGCTTTGCAGTGAATGTGCTGTCCGGCGAGCAGGCGCATATCTCGAACCAGTTTGCCAGCCGGGGTAGTGACAAATGGCACGCTGTTGACTGGCAGACCTCACCCCTGGGTAATCCCGTCATAACTGGCAGCCTGCACTGGTTTGATTGCGAGATTCACGCCGAGCACGCCGCCGGTGACCACCTGATCGTGGTTGGTGAGGTGAAAGCCTTGAGCCGGCAGAGCCCGGCCGTCACGCAGCCGCTGCTGTATTTCAAAGGTCGTTATTGCAACCTGGCGGCGCACCAGCCGATCTGACGTACCGGCTGCTCACCTGCTAACGTAAAGGGCCAGCACCTGAATCAGGCTCATCTGCTGCATGCTATAGTTCAACTTTCCTCATACAGCCGGGCCTGCCATGCTTGAAATCCGCCACCTGCGCACCCTCAGCACCCTGCGCGACGCCGAAAGCCTGGTCGAGGCTGCCGAGCGCTTGCATCTCACCCAGTCGGCCCTGTCGCATCAACTGAAGGATCTGGAAGAGAAGCTCGGCATGAGCCTGTTCGTGCGCAAGAGCAAACCGGTGCGCTTCACCAGCGCCGGGCTGCGTCTGTTACGGCTGGCCGACAGCGTGCTACCACAACTGCGGCAGGCGGAACGGGATATTCAGCGTCTCGCGGGCGGCCAGGCCGGTCGCCTGCACATGGCTATCGAGTGCCACAGCTGTTTTCAGTGGCTGATGCCAACCATTGATCAGTTCCGCAACGCCTGGCCGGATGTAGAAGTCGACTTTGCCTCAGGTTTTTTCTTCGCCCCGCTGCCGGCACTGGCCCGCGGCGATCTGGACCTGGTCGTCACCTCCGACCCGCTGGACATTGCTGGCATCAGCTACGTGCCACTGTTCACCTACGAAGCCCTGCTGGCCGTCAGCAACCAGCACCCCCTGGCGGCGCAGAGCTACGTGCGCCCCGAGGATCTGGCCAGTGAAACCCTGATCAGCTACCCAGTCGATCGTGATCGGCTGGATGTGTTCAAGCACTTCCTCGACCCTGCCGGCATCGAACCCGCGAGTTTGCGCACCGCCGAGATGACCGTGATGATGATGCAGTTGGTCGCCTCGGGCCGCGGCGTCTGCTGCCTGCCCAACTGGGCCATGGCCGAGTATCTGCACAAGGGCTACGTGAGCGCGCGCAAGCTGGGGTCTGAGGGGCTATTTGGCACGCTTTACGCGGCGGTGCGTGAGGACATGCTGGAGATGTCGTATCTGCAGGACTTTTTGCTGACGGCGAAGGATACGTCCTTTGCGACGCTTGAAGGGGTGAGTGCCAAGCGGAGTGAGTGAGCGGTTCTCGCGTGAAAGTTCGCAGGGTGGACAGCACCGCAGGTTTGTCCATCATAGCGGACTACTCAGTTCTGCCTCCTGGAATTGAGCAAGTGCTCTCATAGGGCCGGTAACGCCAGAGGCTTTGCCACCACGGTGGATGGCTTCGGCCATCCACCGTACATTTTCTGGCGGTCTTCAAGCGTGGTGTTTAGCTCACTATCGCTTTCGCCTCTAGGCGAGCTAAGGGGGCATGCTTGCCCATGCCCCCTTAGCAATCCCCCAGGGCACCCAGCTGCGCGGCCCTGCGGGTTCGCTGCGTTGCTCAAGCTGCCGGGGGCCCTCGCAAACTCGGCGCTACGCACCTCAGACACCGCGAGGACCTTTTTCCCGCCAGCTCTGCGCTACTCGCCCGCTCAGATGGGACTTGAGTCCGTGCAGTAGTGGGTTTTGAGCTTCAATCTTGGCCCAAACAACCAACCCTGAAACCACCGCGGGGCTTAACTTTACGCCCCCGTCCAAGCTGTCGAGTAACGCAGGATTTGAGCGATTAAGCCGAGGACTGTCTGAGGAGCGCAGCGACGAGTTCCGCAGGCGCCCTCAAATCCGAGTAACGCAGAGAAGCCGCAGGCCAGCTTGGTGGCCCAGGCTGGTCGCGTGAATTTCTTTTGGTTATCTTTTCTTTGGCCACTCAAAGAAAAGTAACTCGCCGGCAAAGGCGAAAGGCAGGCAAGAAGATAACTCGGAAAGTAGCTTTAACAGTTCGCTTTCAATTTTCTGAAGCTCACCATCGCAGGCTCACAACCAAAAACAAAAAACCGCCAAAAATGACGGTTTTTTATCGGTGAAAAACAGCTAAATCAAAAGCTTAGCCACACTTGCTATCACCACAACTCAAGCAAGTAAGACAGCCATCCATCTGCACAGCCGCCTTGGTATGACACTTGTTGCACATCTGCGCACCCGCCGGATACGCGGAAGCGCTGTCGTCACAGTCGGCTTCTGCCTGTCCCTGCGGCTTGAGGCTGTTGAACTCGGCCCGCTTCTGCTCGAGGTAGGCCAGCTGATGCTCATCCATCTCGTCCTTCAGCATGCCGATGCGCTTGAGATGCTGATCCAGCACATCGCCGATCTCGGCTACCAGGGACGGCATCCAACGACCGCCGCGCTTCATGTAGCCGCCCTTGGGGTCGAACACGCTGCGCAGCTCTTCTACCAGGAAAGTACAGTCACCGCCCTTGCGGAAAACGGCGGAGATAATCAGCGTGAGGGCTGAAATCCACTGGTAGTGCTCCATGTTTTTGGAGTTGATGAAAATCTCGAACGGGCGACGGGTTTCGTGATCGCTGCCGTGGTTGAGCACTACGTCGTTGATGGTGACGTAGATGGCGTGCTCGGAGGTCGGCGTCTTGATCTTGTAGGTGGAGCCTTCAAGAAACTCGGGACGCTTGAGTTTTTCATGCATTTCTTCGATTGCCGGGGCGGTGTTCTTGACTTCCGGCGCCTTGGCCGGCTCGTCGGGCTTCACCACAGAGTAGTCGACAATCTTGCTGTTGATCTTCAGTGCCATGTAACGCTTTCCTCGCTGCGCGGCTGCGCAGCCATCAATTCAATCGTGTTCGGTACGCCGCGGCGCAGCTTATCAGAACTTGCCGTAGTAGCCTTCTTTCAAGGCGTCGTACAGGTTGGCGGCAGAGTGCATTTCGCCGTCGTATTCAATTTCATCACCGCCTTTGGCCTCAATGAAGCTGCCATCTTCCAGCTTGAAGCGGTAGGTGGTGTTGGCCAGATCCTGCTCCTTCACCAGTACGCCCTGGAAAGCTTCCGGGTTGAAGCGGAAAGTGGTGCAGCCCTTGAGGCCCTTGTGGAAGGCGTACAGATAGATGTCCTTGAAGTCTTCGTAGGCGTAATCGGTCGGCACGTTGGCGGTCTTGGAGATAGAGGAGTCGATCCACTTCTGCGCCGCGGCCTGCACATCAACGTGCTCGGTGGGTTTTACGTCATCGGCGGCGATAAAGTAATCCGGCAGATTGCGGGTGCCGGCTTCCATGCTGGGCAGCGCCTCGGGATTGACGAAGTGACGGTAGGCCAGCAGCTCGAAGCTGAACACGTCTACCTTCTCTTTCGATTTTTTTCCTTCACGGATCACGTTACGGAAATAGTGATGCGCGAAGCTCGGCTCGATACCGTTGGAGGCATTGTTGGCCAGCGACAGCGAGATGGTGCCGGTAGGCGCAATCGAGCTGTGGTGGGTAAAGCGAGCGCCCTTCTCTGCCAGTGCCTTGGCCAACTTGGGATCTTCTGCGCCGACCTGCTGCATATAACGGCTGTACTTGGCCCAAAGCACCTTGCCCAGGAGCACATCGCCCGCCTTGACACCGTCTTTCACCATCTCCGGGCGCTTGGCCAGCATCGCCGCGGTGACCGTAAACTCTTCATCCATGATGGGCGCGGCGCCCTTCTCTTCCGCCAGTTCCAGGGCGGTACGCCAGCCTTGCATGGCCATTTCCTTGGAGACTTCTTCGGTGAATTCGAGCGACTTTTCCTCACCGTACTTCATGCACAGCATGGTCATCGTTGAACCCAGACCCAGGAAGCCCATGCCGTGACGGCGCTTGCGGAAAATTTCGTTACGCTGCTGCTCCAAGGGCAGGCCGTTGATCTCGACCACGTTGTCCAGCATGCGGGTAAAGATGGCGACCACGCGGCGGTACTCGTCCCAGTCGAAACGCGCTTTCTCGGTGAAGGGGTCACGCACAAACAACGTCAGGTTGATTGAACCCAGCAGGCAGGCGCCGTAAGGCGGCAGCGGCTGCTCGCCACAGGGGTTGGTGGCGCGGATTTCTTCGCAGAACCAGTTGTTGTTCATCTCGTTGACGCGGTCGATGAGGATAAAACCCGGCTCGGCAAAGTCGTAGGTGGAGGCCATAATCATGTCCCAGATCCGCCGCGCCTTGATGGTGCGGAAGATACGGCAGGCCACCAGGCCGTCCTCACGGGTGACATAACGCTCGTTGCTTGGCCATTCGCGCCAGATGACCTGTTCCGGATCATCCACATTCACACCGTCAGCCAGCACTTCTGCCGAGTTCAGCGGGAACGCCAGCTGCCAGTCGGAATCGGTCTCGACCGCTTTCATGAACTCTTCGGTGATCAGCAGCGACAGGTTGAACTGACGCAGACGACCGCCCTCACGCTTGGCGCGGATGAAGTCCATTACATCGGGGTGGCCGACATCAAAGGTGGCCATCTGCGCGCCACGACGGCCACCGGCAGAAGACACGGTGAAGCACATCTTGTCGTAGATATCCATGAACGACAGCGGGCCGGAGGTGTAGGCGCCAGCGCCTGACACGTAAGCACCCTTGGGGCGCAGGGTGGAGAATTCGTAGCCAATACCGCAGCCGGCCTTCAGCGTCAGGCCCGCCTCATGCAGCTTGGACAGAATATCGTCCATCGAGTCGCCAATAGTGGCGGACACGGTGCAGTTAATGGTCGAAGTCGCCGGTTTGTGCTCGAGCGCACCGGCGTTCGAAGTAATCCGGCCAGCAGGAATGGCACCGTGACGCAGGGCCCAGAGAAACTTCTCGTACCATTCTTCGCGCAACTCGGGAGCTTCAACATCAGACAGCGCACGGGCAACGCGCTGATAGGTCTCATCAACCACGCCGTCGATGGCTTCGCCGTCCTTGGTTTTGAGTCGGTACTTGGTGTCCCAGATATCCTCTGAAGCGGGCTGCATGGGAATGCTGGTAACCACGTTGTGCAGGCGCTGCACCTTGGCTGTCTGACTCATTACTTTCTCCTGAAACACTCGACCGAACCCGCTGGGGGATTGACTTGCAGGCTTTTGACCTGCTATGCGCACCCCGGCGTACGAAACACTAGTTATTGTGCATTTCGGGAATCCTAGACCTACATATGGTAAATATCAACCGCAAAAAAAGACTCATTTGAGCCTTTTTCGGGTTGACTTTCGGGGCTATTGAGGCAGTGCAGAGACGCCTGGGGAAGCGCGCCCAGCAATGGCGCGCCACAGTGCCGGATGCACCTATTCGGAACCGTCTATCGGGAAGAATTCACCGCTGCTCCAGACCCCCAATCGAGTCCGTCCGTTGACTTGATGCTCGACCGCTCGCTCAACCAGCTCATAAAACAGATTGCGACTGATCAGCGCATCCAGATTGCCGCGCAAGCGCACGTAAGGTGAGGGTTCTTCGGTCTCGGCATCGACCGTCACGCGGATGGCATGCTCAGCATCAACCGTTACCTCGTCCTCAAGATTGGTGGTGAACATCAGTTTCTGCTGCTTACCTTCACCTTCCACCTTGAGCCGGGTGGCCACAAAGGGCGCGTCATCGACCTGAATTGCCCAGCGCTCAACCGGGGTTACCAGGTAGTAACGACCATCCTCGTCCAGCCGTAGAATACTGGCGAAGAGCTGCGCCAGTGCCTTGCGTTCTATGGGGTCCCCTTCGTGATACCAGGTACCGTCGCGGGTGATGCACATGTCCATCTCGCCACTGAGATCAGGGTTCCAGAGATGCACTGGTGCGGGGTCACGGCGCTGCAGGGCACCGCGCTGGGGAATACTGTCGAGCAGAGATTGTGCCGGCAGAGGGCGATCAGCCATATCAATCACTCCTTGGAGAAATGCAAGAGGGCCGGGCTCGCTTTATCAGCCCGGCTGAACTGCTTCTGACTCAGCGGCGGCCCAAAAGTTGCCGTGTATAGTCTTGCAGTGGCGGTCGCAGAAGGTCTTCCGGCTTGGCTTTGTAGAACTGCAGAAAGCCGCCCTTGGTATTGATGGTGGTGAAATCCACCAGGTGACGTGTTCCTACTTCCATCAAGATCAGTTGCAGCACGCCGCTATCGGCGCCCACCTCCTCCCACTGCTCGGAGGTTTCCCACTGCTCCTGACTACCGACGCCGTCTTCTGCTGCGGCGAAGCGTGTGTACAACAGATAGTCGTACTGATAGCTGCGCGCTTCCAGCAAGCCTTCTTCCAGGCCCAGCGGCTGCTGCGCACGGCGCACCATCGGGAACACCTCAACGGCGGCGGCGAAGGCTTCTTCAGCCACCACGTTGGGCCGCGAGTAGGGATTGCCAATCGGCAAAAAATGACCTTGTGCGATATAGAGCTTGGAGTCGGACTGCAAGGTCCAGGTGCTGCTGCGGTTGATCTTGTAATGGTCCAGCAGGCCCGCGTCGCCCAGGTAATAACCGGCCTGCTGGGTCATGTCCGAGGGCTTCATGCAACCGGCAAGCATTGCCAGCAACAACACCATAGCCAAACGCCTCATGCACCTTCTCCTATCTGCATTGACCAGCCGGTTTACAACCCTCGCATCCACTCGGGCCGCAGTTGTGCTAGCTCTGGCCGCGTAATGGCGTTGTCGATCTGCGCCAGCAACCGCGCTTTATCTGCTCCGAGCACACCTTTGAGCACCAGGGCATTGGAGGCATGGTCGCTGCGAAACACACTATTGTCCAGCTCCAGCGCGCCGACAAATTGCTGCAACTCATTGAACAGTGAGGCCTGATCCAGCTCAACAAAGTCGGGATACTGCTCCTTGAAGCGCGCCATGCCCTGCGGGAAGTTCACTACCAGCGTAGACACAAACTCGGGCTGCGTCAGGTTCATCAGGCGTGCCGAGTTGGCGGCATGCTGCGCGCTCAGCGCCTTGCCACCAAGCCCATTGAGAATCATCACCGAGCGCTGCAGGCCCGCCTCGCCAGCCTTGCTCAGTGCATCGGCGGTAGAGGCAAAAGTCTCGCCCTTGTTGACCCGCGCCAGCACCTCGTCGTCCCCCGACTCGGCGCCCACATACAGCATCTGCAGTCCGGCCTCACGCAGTTCACGCAGCTCCTCGACGCTCTTGCGCTTGATGTTGCGTGGCAGACAATAGGAGGTGACCCGCTCGACGCTGGGTATCTCGTCACGAATGGTTTCCAGAATCCGCAGCAACCGCCGCGTCGGCAGGACCATTGCATCGCCGTCGGCAAGAAAGATGCGCTGCACTATGTAGCTCTCGCCAACCCGGCGAATTTCCTCCAGCACCTGGGCCTCATCACGGGCGCGGAATTTCTTCTGCGGCGCGGTGTACATCTCACAGAAGGTGCACTTGTTCCAGGAACAGCCATTGGTCACCGGCAAAATCAGCGAGTGCGCCTCGCTCGGCGGGCGAAACACCGGTTCGATGTAGCTGACAGGAAAATCCTGCTCAAGGGGCATGCAGAGACTCCTAGGTGGCGTAGCCCGCCAGCCTGCGCTTGCAAGGGTGGCGGAGGGTTTGCGCGTCAACTCGCGGGAGGAGCTGACGGAGTAAAGCCCGGAAGCTTAAGCAATTATCAGTACCAATCCAATCCCTTCATCTCCATGGGTACTCTAGACCGCAGCAGATTTCGCTGAAAAGGAGACTACTCGTGCTATCAACAGCAACGGGGGCTTAGCGAGGAAATACCCCGATCAGGAGGTGGCTTCGAAAGCGAGGCGGCACGCCTTCGCGCGAGGTGAGCGACGATACCGACAGCCATTGCCAGTCGCCTGTCTTATACACCCAAACGTGCGCATACGCAGGCGAGTTTAGGATCTACGCAAGCATAGAGGACTCAAGGAAGCGAAAACACGTCAGAGAAAAGCGTAAAGCCTGCGAGTATTCTCAATAAGACGCCCCTCGACGAGTTGGTAATATTGGTAGCTCGAATCGCGATGGAGTCAGTCAGGTTTTCAGATTTGAAACTCCACGACGCAGCTTGCGTATCCAATGATCGTGATAGGTTTCCGCAAAATGAACCACCATGGTTGCACGGATGAAGCGCGGGTCTATTTCGCCATTGGCGTGAAGAGTGCGATTGCCGTTAAAGAAATAGATATTTCCCGGCTGAAGCTTTAACCGAAGGGTATGCGATAAAGCACGTTTTTTTATCCGCGGTTGCGCCCCACGCCGGTCTAGCAGGAACTTCTCGATCATTTTCACCAGATAGCTACGGCGGCGCGACCGCGCATTGGGGAACATGAATAAATCCCCAGATGGCTCTTCCGATGGAATCAAAATCGGGACCAATGCGGTCAGTTCAAAAGAATCATAATGGAAATAGAAGCAGTGTTTGAGACCACTGTTGCCAGTAAGACAACGCAGAACTTGTTTCGTAGAAGGGTCGCGAAGCTCGATCCCCTGATAGTGGCATAATCGATGACATAGTTGGGAAAACTCTTCCCTCGACGTCAACTCTTCCAGTATTGCCCCTGAAAAAGCATCGCTCCCCTCACGCCCGGTGTACTCCCAATTGGCTTCTTCCGTCATCGCCAGAGCCTGCGCCTGCGCCTCGTTAACCTCTTCTGGCGTAAACAATCCTGGCAAACAGACGAACCCATTTGTCTGGATTTGGGAAGCCATCGCCCTGATCTGCTCATCTGTTATATCGGCCAGTACGAAACCCTTCATTGCGCTTCCTCGCAACAGTGAAAATCGCCCGGCCTCAAGCTCTCGGAGAAAACTCAATCGTGCCCAAAAGGAGACGAAAAGCATCCTGGGGATTTAATTCAACAATAGCTCGGAAATGTCTATTACCAAGTAAGGCGCTCGAAAAAGCTCGCTAGATATTCCTATTTGAGCACTCCGTCAAAGCGGAGCTTGCCGCAAGCGTATGGGCAGTCGCCACCTTTTTGGCATCAATATGGCAATACCCTCGGCCAGAAAGAAACGCTGCACCCTGTAACGCTCAACCATCCCAGCGAACTTTCTCAGGAGCCTATGCCTCATCAAGGGCGCGGATTTTTTTCGCCGCTGCGCTGTATATCTGGCAAAAGGTGCACTTGTTTTAGGTGCAGCCATCGGGTACTGGCAGCATCAGTGGATACAGCTCAATGGCTGGAGAAACAGCGGTTCGATATAGCTGACAGGAAAAGGCCGCCGACGGGCCATGCACACGCCCATCGGCGAGTTAGCCAGCTTAGTAGCGACTGCAGCGCGCGCGAAAATCAGCGGCCAAGCAAAGAAAGGGATAACCGAGCCCAACGCTGGAGCGGGCAAAACAGGAAAATATAATCAAATACCCCATAAATTCCAATCCCCCGCACAGGTTTGGAATCTGTCGACCCCATCACATATAGTCACCACAGCACATGACATATAGCCATTATGTCTCAGGCCGCTTCACCCCATACGCATAAGAACAATAGCCCCAGGGCAACGGAAAAATACAATAATGAAAGATAACAGCTCCCCGACCAGTACCGGTTTTTTGCTCAAAACCCTCACCGCCTCAATGTTGGCCATTACGCTGACTGGCTGCCTCAGTAGCGGCGGCGGCAGTGATGATGAGGCCACGCCAGACCCTCTCGCGGTGACTACCACCGAGGGTGATGTCAAAGGCGTCACTATTGAAGGCATGCGCGTGTTCCGGGGCATCCCGTACGCCGCAGCGCCAGTAGGCGAGCTGCGTTTTGCTCCGACAGCGCCAGCGCCAGAACGCGACGAAACCCTTGAACTGAGCGATGAGTTCGGCAGCATGTGCCCCCAGACCAACATCACCACCGGTGCAGCCCAAGGTGAGGAAGACTGCCTCTATCTGAACGTCTACACCCCCGGCGAGGCGGCTGACCTGCCCGTCATGGTGTGGATCCACGGCGGCGCCTTTGTGTTCGGCAACGGTGGCGGTGAGTACGACCCCACCCGCTTGGTAGCCGAAGACGTAATTGTGGTGACATTGAACTACCGCCTGGGCAACCTCGGCTTCCTGGCTCACCCCGACCTGGGCAACGGCGACGGCAACTTTGGCCTGATGGACCAGCAGCAGGCGCTACGCTGGGTCAAGGAAAACATCGAGGCGTTTGGCGGCGACCCGGCCAAGGTCACCGTGTTTGGCGAATCCGCTGGCGGTCACAGCATCATGAGCCACATCGTATCGCCCAGCGCCCAGGCCGAAGACCTGTTCCAGCGCGCTATTATTCAGAGCGGATCCTACGCGCCGGATCAAGCGCCATTGGCCGCGGCACAGGCTGGTGGACTTGCCGCCGAGGCTGCTGCGCGCGCCGCAGGCGAGACCTGTGACGACCTGACTGCAGCTGAGTGCTTCCGCGCGCTCAGCGTGAGCCAGATTCTGGCCCTGCAGGGTAGCCAGAGCATCCCCACCAACGGCGGCACCTTTTTACCCCGCTCCATTCGTGTGGGTGTAGCGACAGGCCAGTATGACAACAACCTCGACATTCTGATGGGCAGTAACCAGGACGAAGGCACGCTGTTTGTCGCGCTGGACGAGTTGACCAACAGCCTCACCTCGCTCGACGCCATGGGCGTAGAGGAGTACCGCGACCGGGTGCACGCACTCTTTGCGCCCTACCTGGCGGTCATTCCCTACAACACCCGCCAGATTGCCGATGATTATATGGCTCGCTACGACGGCAACCCGAGTCAGCTGTCACTCGCGCTGTCTGCGGTCTGGACCGATTACATGTTTGCCTGCAACAGTAAGAACCAGGCCGCCACCTTCGCCGCCAACAATCTGGATACCTTCCAATACTGGTTCCGCGACACCAATGCACCCTGGACGCTGATCCCGCCCGCCGTGCCGGTGCCCGGCATTGGCAATGTACCCATCAGCTTCCCGCAGGGTGCCAGTCATGCCAGCGAAATCCCCTACGTGCTCTACCCCGAGCAACTGATGCGCGACCGCTACAAGGGTACCGACGAGGCAGTAGACACTCTGGCCGCCGAGATGGTGACCTATTGGACCCAGTTCGCCAAATACGGTGATCCGAACGCCAGCGATGGCGCCACCACCACTTGGCCGCAAGCCGGCGACAGTCAGGTAATGCAACTGAATGCGCCAGCCACCAGCACCGCTACCAAGGCCGATTTTGAGGCCTACCACTGGTGCGACTACTGGGCCAATCCGCCGCTTTCACTGCCCACACTGTAAGCACCAGCCTGCAATAGACTAACTGCAGCAAGAAAAAACCCGGCATCGTCAGTCTGATGCCGGGTTTTACCTACAGCTGAAACCGCCGCAAGAATCAACGAATCACGGTTTAACGCGCTCAGCACTACCCTCCGGCCTGGGCAATACCGCCAAAAAGTTATCCCGCGCCACCTTGTGGGCGACCTCCTCCGGCAAGGCATCCAGAAACACATCAAAGCCGTGCATATACTTGCCGATGCTATCGAACCGCCCTACCACGTCCGAACCAATCATGAAGCGATCGGGATACTCCTCCACCAGCTTTACCCACCCGGCATTCGGTTTGCCCTCCTCATCCAGCAGATAGGGCTCGCGGACGGTCCACGACAGGTCGATATAGAGATTCGGGTAAGCCTTGAGCATGCGCTGCAGAGTCGGCAGCAAAAATTCCAGCTTGGTCTGGTGCCGGTGGATCTCCATGCTGGTGCCCGCGTGTGCCCAGATAAAACGAACGCGCGGATGATTACGCAGCGGTTCTTCCACTTCCTGCAGATACAGAGGGTTGCGCTCGCGCTGTGAGGTGATGTTGCTGTGCACCATGACCGGTAAATCGTATTCAGCAGCCAGCGTGTAGACCCGGTCCATGGCATCGCTGTTGGCACGTGGCGGCTCGCCATGAATCAGCGCGGTCAGGTCGTCATGCCGCGTGAAGACCTCTCCAATACCCTGCCAGAGCCCGGGGTACAGATCCAGCATGCGCCGGATATGCGCGTCGGAGTTTTTGTCGTTGGGGTTGAATCCGGAGAGGAACGGGTGAAAGCGGTGGCGCTGATCCGCCGGCAACTGCTTGTAAGCCTCTGCCACCAGCACGTCGGTTGCGGTGAACCAGTAAGCGCTGCCATCGTCGCCTGCATAATAGCGCGGCCGCTTGGGCTCGTTTTCGCTCCATTTTTTGGCCACCGGAATGCCCGACAGCATGACATGCTCTACCCGGTTCTCATCCATCTGTTCGATCAGCGCCCGCATGCCGGCAGACTCTTGAAAAAAGTCGACGTAGTGCAGATGAGCATCGGTGTAGGTGTAATCGCGCGCCAGCAGCGGCATCGACAGACAGCACGCCAGCAAACCGCAGACAATCCGTAATGGGGGCAAGGTTCAGCTCCTGTTTGGTCTGTCTGATAGACCCTTGCCCCTGTCCGGGAGTTCAGTCGGTCGGGCCTCAGGCGCCCTGCTCGGTACTCTCCTGCTCTTTCTTGCGCTTGGACTTGTTGCCCATACGCACACCAATATCCATCAGAAACTGCATATAGCCTTCCTGATCCTTGATCACGTCTTTCCAGAACGGCGAGTGGTACATCGCCATCGCGCCGTGCACCAGTGCCCAGGCGGCGGAATAGTGAAAGTAGGCAGGCACATCTTCCAGCTTGCCCTCGTCGATGCGTGTCTGGATCACCCCGGTCAGGTGATTGAAGTTGGAGCCGCGAATGGCATGCAACTCCTCAACCAGAGCGGGTAGCTGATTGGCCTTGACCACCTTCTCTTCCAGTCGGTCGAAGAGACGGTAGCGTTCCGGGTCGCTCATGCGGAAGGCGAAATACTCGCGAGACAAAGCTTCCTGATTACGCTCAATGTCCTTGGAGTGCAGCAATTCGGCCAGGTCACGCTCGTAATCCAGCATTAGCCGCAAGTAGATCTCAGCCTTGGATTTGAAATGCTTGTAAATAGTGCCCTTACCGATGCCAACCTCATCGGCGATCATCTCTACGGTGACGCTGTCTTCTCCTTGCTCAAGAAACAGACGCAACGCGCTATCCAGGATTTCCTGCTCCCGACGACGAAATTCGCGAACTTTACGTGACTCTTTCTGCATTAAGGCACCTGAGACTCAAACTGAAAATGTTTCCCATTATGCCAACTCGATGACCAGATGCCCATATTTGATTAAAAGCTGACCCATGGGTTCAAACCTGTCCCAATGTGCCTATTTTCTGGCTTGCGTTACAGAGGGCCTGCGCGGGCGATTCTCCGTACTCCATTTTGTCCGATATGTCGTGTTGTACTAGATCAGCGATCCGGCGTGACTTAAGCGGTTGGCAGCCACTATGCTGACAGGCAAAGGAGGCCCCATGAACACACCGCAATCCTGGCAACACGAATTCCCGCTCGACCCAAGCGTCTGTTATCTGAATCACGCCGCCGTAGCGCCCTGGCCCCAGCGGGCAGTCGAGGCAGTAACTCACTTTGCGCAGGAGAATGCCCGACAAGGCGCGCGTGATTACCCGCGCTGGGCAAGGCAGGAAAAACACCTGCGCAGTCAGTTGCAGCAACTGCTGAACGCACCCTCCAGTGACGACATCGCCTTGGTGAAAAACACTTCCGAAGCGCTGTCTTTCGTTGCCCAGGGTATCAATTGGCAAGCCGGCGACCAGATCATTACCAGCGATCAGGAATTTCCGTCCAATCGCATTCCCTGGCAGGCGTTGAGCGAACACGGCGTCAGCTTGCAGCAAGTTGCGCTCAACTGCGCCGATCCAGAACAGGCCTTGATCGACGCCATGGGCCCGCGCACCCGACTACTGACGATCAGCTCAGTGCAATACGCCAGCGGTCTGAAAATGGATTTGGTACGCCTGGGCGCGGCCTGCCGTGAGCGCGGGGTACTATTCTGTGTTGACGCGATTCAATCGCTTGGGGCGCTACCGTTCGACGTCCAGGCCATCGACTGCGACTTCGCCATGGCCGATGGGCATAAGTGGCTATTGGGCCCGGAGGGCCTGGGCGTCTTCTATTGCCGGGCCGCAGCGCGCGATCAGCTGCGCCTGACTCAGCACGGTTGGCACATGGTGGAGGCGATGGGCAACTACGACCTGACAGACTGGTCACCCGCCAGGTCGGCTCGCCGATTTGAGGCAGGCAGCCCCAACACCCTGGCGCAGCAGGCGCTATCGGCGAGCCTGGAAGTACTGCTGGAGGTAGGCATGGAGCAAGTGGCAACACTGCTGCACCAGCGCATCAGCTACTTGATAAACCAACTTGAACAACTGCCCGGCGTACGTCTGCTTAGCCCAAAGACCGCAGACCGACAGGCTGGCATAGTGACCTTTGCCATCGACGGAGTGGACCACGCCGCCCTGCACCGTGAGCTGATGCAGGCAGGGGTAGTCTGTGCGCAGCGCGGAGGCGGCATTCGCTGGTCACCACACTTCTACACCGGGGAAGCTACGCTGGATCAGGCGCTGTGCCATCTGCGAACGCTAGTGACGGCACAGCGGAGTAAAAGCGCTTCACGATAAGGCGCCGCGCGCGTATTCCAAATCAGTTTATAAAAACCTGCGCTAACGCTGGAAAGCCGGGGGATTTCAACAATACTCAAGCTATCAGATCGGCATCTCCCCAAGTGCCGGGCTGAGCTGACAGGTTCTGTCCTGTCTCAGTATCACTCCTAATGGTCTTAACCCGAACTCATCCCCCAGAGTTCGGGTTTTTTTTGCGCGCGGAGAAGCCGCCCAGCACATCACGCGAAACACCTCAGCGCTGCGTTAGGGGGAACAGGCGATGGAAGTTATCGCTGGTCTGCTGCCATAGCGTCGCCACAGACACGCCGCGCAATTCGGCCAGGAAGGCTGCTACCTCGCAGACAAACTGCGGCTCGTTCGGTTTTCCGCGATGCGGGACCGGCGCGAGATAGGGGGAGTCTGTCTCGACCAGCAGCCGATCAACCGGCACCTGCCTGGCAACCTCGCGCAGGGCGTCGGCGTTGCGGAAGGTTACGATGCCGGATAACGAGATGTAGTAGCCCATATCCAGCGCAGCACGGGCCATAGCCCAGTCTTCGGTAAAGCAGTGCAGTACCCCGGCATTGGCCAGATCGGCCTCGCGCAGCAGCGCCAGGGTATCGGCGCGCGCCGCGCGGGTGTGTATAACCACCGGCTTGCCCGTTTGCTTGGCCGCCTGCAGATGCACCTCAAACGAGGCTTTCTGCTGCTCGGCCAGCTCAGGCTCATAATGATAGTCCAGCCCGGTTTCGCCGATGGCCACGGTGCGCTCATGCTGCAGCGCTGTCAGCAGCCAGTCCAGCTCGGTTTCGGCACTGTCCTTCAGATCCAGCGGATGCACGCCCACACTGCAGAACACGTCGGCATACCGATCGGCCAGCGCTTGCACAATAGGCGCGTTGGTGGCGTCAACGCCAATACACAGAAACTTGCCTACACCTCGGGCCCGCGCCGCATCCAGTGCTGCGTCGAGGGAGCCGTTGTAAGGAGTGAGATCAAGGCGATCAAGATGGCAGTGCGAATCTATGAGCATGAATTACATTGTGTGCGTGGGACGGTCGGATTTGAGAGCGCCGGCCAAATAGGTTTCGATCTTGCTGCGCGCGGTGTTGTCCTGGTCGCTGAACTGCACGCCAATACCCGCCGCACGGTTACCTTGGGCGCCTTTGGGCGTCACCCAGATAACCTTGCCGGCCACCGGGATCTTCTCCGGCTCTTCCATCAGGTTAAGCAGCATGAAAACTTCATCGCCCAGACGATAGGCCTTGTTGGTCGGGATAAACAGGCCACCGTGCTTCACGAACGGCATATAGGCCGCGTACAGAACCGACTTGTCCTTGATCGTCAGCGACAGAATACCGTTGCGCGGACCAGGTGCGGTTGGATTGTTCATCGCTCTATCCTTGTTAGAAGCGTAATACGACTATCAGGTTAACGCCTTTGCAGCAGATTTTTCCACTGCACCAACGCCTTTTCCAGAAAGAGTACTCGATTCAGGTTGGCTTTGCTGGCAAATAGCCGGCGATGCTCAAGCAGCCACTCCTGCCAGGCCAGCAACCGCTGCACCTCAAGTTTCTGCGCCATGTAGCCCAGCACCTTTTCCATATCAGCGCTGGTGGCGTGTTCAACGGCGCCCTGTTGTAGCTTGAGCAGATCCAATGTCCAGGCACAGAACCAGTCGAGCAGGAGCTCGATGGGCACTGCATTCCATTGCTCGGCCAGCCGCGACGGTGCCACCTGCCCCTTGAGCAGCGCCTTGATACCCTCAACCACCTTTTCCCGCTGCGCCACTGCATCCTGCTGGGCCAGCGTCAACGCCAGCAAAGGCGCGCCACCGGCCATCTGCAGCAACAGCGCGCACTCTTCGCGGGAGCGCTCACCACCCTGCTCCGTCAACCAGGCCAATGCCTCGGTGCCGGCGGGCAGGCCCAGCGGCTGCACTCGGCAACGACTGCGAACAGTCGGCAGCAGTCGGCTGGGCTGATCGCTGATCAATAACAGATAGGTTTGCGCGGAGGGCTCTTCCAGCGACTTCAACAGCGCGTTGGCGGCGTTTACGTTCATCGCTTCCGCCGGTTGCAGTACGACTACCTTGCGACCACCCTGTTGCGCGGTCTGGGAAATAAAATCTACCAGCTGACGCACCGCGTCCACGCGAATCGCCTTGCCCTCCTCCTCCGGCTCAAGCAGCAACAGGTCGGGGTGGCTCCCGGCAAGCCGCAGGTGACAACTGCGGCACTGATCGCAGGCGAACCCATGCTCCGGCGCGTCGCACATGAGAAAGGCGGCGAAAGCGCTGGCAAAGCGCCGCTTACCGCCACCGGGCTGGCCGCTGAACAGATAAGCATGGGCAAAATCCTGCTGCGCTGTCAGCTGCTGCCAGATCGGCTGATGCCAAGGCGCAGGCCGGGTATCCAGATCAAGCACGCCACTGCTCCAGAATCCAATGTACCGCCGGTTGCAATGCGGCCTGCACGTCCGCCAGCGCGCCGCTGCCGTCAATCACCCGATAACGCTCGGGGGCCTGTGCTGCCCGGCTGAGATAGGTGTTACGCACAGCGTCAAAAAAAGCGCGCTCTTCCTGCTCGAAACGATCAAGTGCGCTGCGCGCCTTGGCGCGGGCAAGGCCAACGTCTACCGGCACGTCGAACAGGAGCGTCAGGTCAGGCCGCAGCTTGCCCTGCACCCAGCTCTCAAGTACCGCAATACGCTCTGGATCAATACCACGCCCGCCGCCCTGGTAAGCATAGGTTGCATCGGTGAAGCGATCGCTTATCACGATTCGGCCAGCAGCCAACGCTGGGCGAATCACTTGGTTAAGGTGCTGAGCACGGGCAGCAAACATCAGCAATAGCTCCGCATCGTCGTCCATCTGCTCATCGTGATTGGCCAGCAACAGCCCTCGAATCTGCTCGGCAATCGGGGTGCCGCCAGGCTCACGGGTAAGCAGCGGATCGGCACCAGCCGCTCGCAGGGCTTCGGCTAGGTACTGCAAATTGGTCGACTTGCCCGCGCCCTCGGGACCCTCGAAGGTAACGAATAGCCCGCTCATTCGGCGCTCTCCTGATCGGCTGCAGCCGGCGCGGGGGATGAACGATAGTCAGCCCGGCGGCGCATCTGATACTCGCGTACCGCGCGATTGTGCTCAGCCAGACTGTTGGAGAACACGTGCGAACCATCTCCTTTGGCCACAAAGTAGAGGCTCTTGCCCGGCTTTGGATTAACCGCAGCTAACAGTGCTTCCCGGCCGGGCATCGCAATAGGCGTCGGCGGCAAGCCGTCGATGATGTAGGTGTTGTAATCAGAGGGCTGAGTCAGATGGCGGCGCGTAATATTGCCTTTGTAGTCAGCGCCCAGACCATAGATAACCGTCGGGTCTGTCTGCAACTTCATACCCAAGCGCAAACGACGGGTAAACACCCCCGCGATTTCGGGGCGCTCACTGGGCACACCGGTTTCCCGCTCGACTATTGAGGCCATAATCAATGCCTCGTAAGGCGTGTCAAACGGCAGATCCTCGGCGCGCCCGGCCCAGGCATCGGCCAACTGCTGCTCCATGCGCTGGTAGGAACGCAGCAGCAGATCACGGTCGCTCATGCCCAGGGTGTACTGATAGGTATCCGGGAAGAAACGCCCTTCAGGGTGTACCCCCGACAGCTCAAGCGCATGCATTACCTGAGCATCACTCCAGTCTTCCGGCAATGTCTGCTGCAAGCGTTCGGCCTGGCGCAACGCAGCGCGCACCTGCGCAAAGTTCCAACCCTCCACCAGCGTCAGGTGGCGCTGCAGCACGTCACCGCGCTCCAATAGGTGCAGCAACTCGGCAGCGGTCATCGCTGGCTGCAGTGCATACTCGCCGACGTGCAACACCGCGCCTTCCATCTGCCATTGCCAGTAGCGCCGCAACCAGACGCTGTTCTCCAGTACCTGCTCACGCTCCAACTCGGCAAAGATACCCGCCGGTGTGCTGCCTGGTGGTACCTCGAGGGTTCGAGACTCCTCCAACTGCAAAGGCTGATGCAGCGCAGTTTGCAGCGTGAGAAACCCCCACAGGCCACCCCCCAGCACTAAAAGAGTAGAAACCACAAATAAGAAAGCGAGGATCTTGCCAAGAATTTTCACGAATAAGCCTGTTTTGCCAAGGACTGCATCTGACGAGTGCGCACACCAACCGGCCATTGCCGATCAGCCAGCCGCACCACTGGCCAGACACCAAATAAACTGTTGCAGCACATCACCTCGTCCGCCGCCAGTAGTTCAGGATAACTGACCTGCCGGACCTGTGCCGGTTCACCCTGCTCTTGCAGCGCCGCAATCAGCCAGTCGCGCATTACGCCCTGCACACCGCACTGAGTCAAATCAGGCGTAATCCAGGCGCCATCGGCATAAAAGAACAGATTGCTCATGGTGCACTCAATCGGACGCCCCTGCTGATCGCACACCAGGCCTTCAGCAAACTCGGGGCCATCCCACTCACTGCGGGCCAGTACCTGCTCCAGGCGGTTCAGATGCTTGATGCCCGCCAACAGCGGTTGCTGGGCCAAACGCGTAGTACAGGCGTGAAGGCGGATACCTTCCGCGGCATGCGCTTCAGGGTAGACAGGCAGGGGTGCAGCCGAGATGATGCGATTGGGTTCGCTATGCTGCGGTATGGCATAGCCACGCTGCCCGCTACCGCGGGTGAAGATCAATTTGAGCACGCCGTCGCCAAGCCGCCTGGCAGCAGAACTCAGCTCATCTGCCAGATCATGCGGTAGCGGCAACCTCAGCGCCTGACAGCCGCGCTGCAAACGCTGCAGGTGCAACCCGAGCAGTGGCGCTGTGCCCGCCACGACCCGCAGGGTTTCAAACAAGCCGTCACCGTAGGCCAGGCCGCGATCAGTCAGGGGCACCTGATCGGCTTCCCGACCATTTACCAGCGTGAAGCGGCTTGCGCCGGTCATGGCGGCGTCAGCCCTCATTCACAACGACGGAAAACCAGACTGCCGTTGGTACCACCAAACCCGAACGAGTTGGACAGCGTCACGTTCAGTGCGCGCTGTTGCGCACTGTGGGCAACATAGTTGAGGTCGCAGCCCTCATCCGGGTTGTCGAGATTGATGGTGGGTGGGGCGACCTGATCACGCAGCGCCAGCACGCTGAACACCGCTTCGACCGCACCGGCGGCGCCCAGCAGGTGCCCGGTCATGGACTTGGTGGAACTGATCGCCAGTTGCTGTGCGTGCTCACCAAACACGGTTTTCACCGCGCGGGTTTCAGCCAGGTCACCCGCCGGTGTAGAGGTGCCGTGGGCGTTGATGTAATCCACTTCATCCGGGTTGAGCCCGGCGTCCTTGAGCGCATTGGCCATGCACTTGGCCCCGCCGCGACCATCTTCCGGTGGCGCCGTCATGTGATAAGCATCGCCGCTCATGCCAAACCCGACCAGCTCGGCATAGATGTTCGCCCCGCGCGCCTTGGCGTGCTCGTACTCCTCCAGCACCATGGCGCCGGCGCCGTCGGACAGTACAAAGCCGTCTCTATCCTTATCCCAGGGGCGGCTGGCGCCCTGCGGGTCGTCATTACGCGTGCTCATCGCACGGGCAGCACTGAAACCACCAAGACCCAAACCACTGGTAGCCATTTCGGAGCCACCGGCGACCATCACGTCTGCTTCACCGTAGGCAATATTGCGCGCAGCCATGCCGATGCTGTGCGTGCCGGTTGTGCATGCGGTGGTCATCGCATAGTTGGGGCCTTGCAGACCGTATTGAATCGACAGATAACCGGCGACCATGTTGATGATCGAACCCGGAACAAAAAACGGAGAGATGCGACGCGGCCCGCTGTTCAGCAGCTGTTCGCAATTTTTTTCGATGTTGGTGAGACCGCCGATACCCGAGCCCATTACCACACCAATACGATCGCGGTTTTCGTCAGATACTTCGATGCCCGAGTCCTTGATCGATTGAATGCAGGCAGCCAGGCCGTACTGAATGAACAAATCGAGCTTGCGCGCCTCTTTCGCCGCCATGTACAACTCGACGTCAAAGTCCCGAATGGACCCGCCAATGCGCGTATTGAAGGCACTGACATCCATGTGCTCGATGGTGGCAATACCACTTTTGCCAGCCAGGGCGGCCTGCCAACTGCTCTCTACCGTATTACCCAAGGGTGACAGCATACCCAGACCGGTTACCACGACGCGTCTGCGCGACACAGCGAACTCCTTATTCAACTCTTATAGCAACGACAGCCAGACAAAGCCTCTGCCGCGAACCTGCCATATTGTCGGCGCAAACGCGCCGCCCAGCAATACACTAGAACGACGCCAGCGTATCAGCATGATTCAGGCATACAAAAAAGCCGCAGCTACTTGAGAGCACTGCGGCTTTTTTGGGACCTTTCAGCAGACTACGTGATTACTTCTGGTTTGAATTCACGTAGTTGATTGCTTCCTGGACGGTAGTGATCTTCTCGGCTTCTTCATCCGGAATCTCGGTCTCGAATTCTTCTTCGAGCGCCATTACCAGCTCCACGGTGTCCAGGGAGTCAGCGCCAAGATCTTCAACAAAAGAAGCGCTGTTGGTCACTTCTTCTTCTTTGACGCCGAGCTGTTCGGCAACGATTTTCTTGACGCGTTCTTCGATGGTACTCATACCTTGTTCTCACTCCTATTTGCAGTTCCGAGAAGCCGGACTGCGGGTAGTTTATAGAAACAAATTGCTTGGTTTCAAGCGCGAATCGTTCCTATCGTAAAGGGTGCAAAGCCTGCGGGGCCTGTACCCGGCAAAAAGTCATGCAAAAACATCATTCTAGCCGAGGTGGATAGCACCTCAGCTCATGTACATGCCGCCATTTACCGGCAACGTTGCACCGGTAATGTAGCCTGCCGACTCACTGGCAAGAAATCCTACTGCGGCTGCAATTTCATCTGCCTGCCCCAAACGGCCAAGCGGAATCTGCTCCAGCATCACGTCACGCTGGCTGTCATTAAGCGCACGCGTCATGTCTGTGTCAATAAAACCCGGTGCAACCGCGTTCACAGTAATAGCACGCGAGCCCACTTCGCGCGCCAATGCGCGCGTAAAACCTTCCATGCCGGCCTTAGCCGCAGCGTAGTTGGACTGGCCGGCGTTACCCATGCCGCCCACCACCGAACTGATGTTGATGATACGCCCCCAACGGCCCTTGGTCATGCCTCGCAGCACCGCCTTGGACAGGCGGTACACCGAGCCCAGGTTGGTATTCAGTACATCGTCCCACTCATTGTCTTTCATGCGCATGAGCAGGTTATCGGCGGTAATACCCGCATTGTTCACCAGAATCGCCGGCGCACCGTAGGTATCGGTAATACTGCCTAACACCGCGGCAACTGACTCGGGATCACGCACATCCAGTTTCATTCCGGTGCCCTGATAACCGGCCTCAGCCAGCTTGTCGGCAATCGCTTGCGCACCCTGGTCACTGGTCGCAGTACCCACAACGATGGCACCCTGCGCAGCCAGTGTATGGGCGATAGCCTGGCCGATACCGCGGCTCGCGCCGGTCACCAGCGCTACTTTTCCTGCAAGAGTCATATCAAATTCCTTATGCAAAGCGTTCGCTGAACGCGGCAAAACCAGAAACACTGTCCAGACTGTGATTGGCAACGGCCTTGGCACAGCGCTTGTTAAGACCACCCAGAACCTTGCCCGGACCGCACTCGACCAGGTCAGTAACACCCTGCTCAGCCATGTAAACCACCGTCTCAACCCAGCGAACCGGACTGTAAAGTTGCTCGACTAGCAACTGCCGCAGATCGGCAACATCGGCCGCCGGACGCGCACTGACGTTCTGCACCAGCGTAATGGCCGGCACCTGCCAATCAATAGCGGCAAAATCAGCGGAAAGCTGCTCTGCTGCAGGCTGCATCAACGCGCAGTGTGAAGGCACGCTTACCGGCAAGGCAATCGCCCGCTTGGCACCCGCCGCCTTGCAAGCATCAATGGCGCGCTCCACAGCAGCAGCCTGACCGGCAATAACCACCTGCCCCGGGGCGTTGAAGTTTACCGCGCTGACCACCTCACCTTGAGAAGCAGCAGCGCACAGCTCGATAATCTGGTCATCCTCCAGCCCCAGTATCGCCGCCATGGCGCCCTGCCCTTCAGGCACGGCCTGCTGCATCAGTTGGCCACGGCGCTCGACCAAGCGCACCGCATCGGCGAAGCTCAACACCTCGGCCGCGACCAGCGCTGAATACTCACCCAGACTGTGACCCGCTACAAATCCGGGACGCACGGCACTGGTTTGGCACCACAGGCGCCACAACGCGACGGATGCAGTCAGAATGGCTGGCTGGGTTCGATCAGTGCGATTCAGGTCCGCCTCCGGGCCATTCTGGGTCAATGCCCACAGGTCATAACCGAGCGCCTCTGACGCTTCACCGAAGGTATCCTTGATCACCGCGTGCTGCTCAGCCAGCTCACCCAGCATGCCAACGGCTTGCGAGCCCTGACCGGGGAATACGAAGCCAAGGGAATTAGTCATACCATCTTCCTGTTATCGAATGAATGAGGAGAGTCTAGACACATGATTGTGACAATGGAATTTGGATGCGTCTTGCACCGCCGAGGTCACAGCCCTCATCGCGCCGCCCTCAGCTGATCGGCAATTCGCGCCGGAAGATTGGCCTCACAAGTCTTCACCGCCTTGCCGATAGCCGCCAGCAAAGCCTCTTCGCCGGCACCACCATGACTTTTGATCACCACCGAACGCAAGCCCAGCAGACTGGCGCCATTGTGGCGATCAGGGTCGTTGCGCTGCCGCATGGGCTTGAGCGAACGCCGAACCCAGGGCGACATCCAGCGCAGCAAGCGACTGGCCTGCAGGGCATCACGCATTTCCGACTGCAGATAGCTGGCAACACCCTCGCTCGCCTTGAGCAGCACGTTACCAACAAAGCCGTCACACACAACCACATCGGCTTCACCGCGAAACAGCCCATCGCCCTCAACATGCCCGACGTAATTGAGGCGCTCACTGGCAGCCAGCAAGGCGGCCGCCGCGCGCACCTCGCGCGTGCCCTTGTTCACCTCGTGACCGATATTCAGCAAACCGACGCGAGGGCTGGAGTTGCCGGTCAACTGCGTAACCGCAGCCGAACCCATAAGAGCAAATTCAAGCAAGTGCTCGGCCGAGCAATCAACGTTCGCCCCCAGATCCAGCACATGGCAATCATGTCCGGCGACCGGCAGCGCCGCCATTATGGCTGGCCGCTGCACACCTTCGAGCATGCCAACAACGGATCGCGCCAGTACCATCAGCGCGCCGGTGTTGCCTGCACTCAGACAACCATCAGCGCGCCCATCACGTACCAACTCCAAGGCTACCCGCATAGAAGCATCCGGTTTGCCGCGCAACACGCGAGCAGGCGGATCATCGGCCAGAATTTGTTCGCTGGCAGGGAGCAGAGTAATTCGATCAGCGGGATAACGGGCAGCGGCAAGCAGCGGCTTGATAGCATCCGCAGAGCCAACCAGAATCAAATGCAGGGAGGGGTATAGCGCGAGACTGCGAAGCGCAGCGGGGATAATGCAACGGGGACCGAAGTCCCCGCCCATCACATCAATCGCCAGGCGAATTGACGTGGACAAAACTTATTCGTCGTTGTCCTTGTTTACAACCTGACGACCACGGTAGAAACCGTCAGGAGAAACGTGGTGACGAAGATGAGTTTCGCCAGTGGTCTTGTCTACTGACAAGGCAGCGGAGGACAACGCATCGTGTGAACGACGCATGCCGCGTGCGGAACGGGACTTTTTGTTCTGCTGAACAGCCATGACTAATAAGCTCCTAAGCTCAGGTATCGCGTTTTAACTTGGCCAGCACGCTGAAAGGATTAGGCTTCTCAGACTTTTCCTCCAGCTCCGCCGTCTCAGGGCGATACCCTGGCGGATGCTGACATGTTTCCTGCGGGTGCATCGGAACTGCAGGCAAGGCCAGAAGCAGTTCGTCTTCGATCAGAGAAATCAGATCGAGCGGTTCTTCACCCACAATAACCGGTTCATAAAGACGGGGCAGCTGTTTGGCAGCCTCATCACTTTCGACAAAACCTACATCACACTCGCTGTCGAGCGGCACAATAACCTGCTCGAGGCAACGCTGGCAGATCAGCGGCGCATTGGTCTGATAGTGACCATGCATGGTGCCGATCCCCTGCTCGTCGCGGGCAAAATGCAGTTCAACCTGCACATCATCTGCGGGAGCCGCCAACACCGCCGCCAAACGCTGCATGCTATCCGCCTTTACCACGCCTTTCAGGGTGATTTGGCGATCAACAAGCCGTGCCGGCTCAATGTATGAGGGTATGGTTCCAGACATAAGCGCGCAATTCTAGGGATCAGCGCCCCATCTGTCAAAACTATTTGCAGGCAGAATCACTATTAGCGACCGACTCGCCAACCTCCGCACGCCAAGGCTAAGATGCCACCCAGTTAAAATCGGAGAAACCCCATGCCGGCACTGATCCTGGCGTCTAGCTCCAGCTACCGCAAAACCCTGCTGCAGCGGCTGCACCTGCCATTCCAATGCGCCTCACCGGACATTGATGAAACGCCCTCTGGCAACGAGCCACCAGAGCAGCTGACGCAGCGTCTCGCCCTGCAAAAGGCACAAAGCCTGCAACAGGCCTTCCCCCAGCATCTGATAATCGGCTCGGATCAGGTGGTATTACTGGACGGCCAGCCGGTGAGCAAACCCGGCAGTCATCTCGAAGCCACCCGCCAGCTCAGAGCAAGCAGCGGTCAGACCCTGACCTTCTCGACGGCGCTCTGCCTATTGAACAGCGCCAGCGGCAACTACCAACTCATCGTAGAACCCTACCGCGTCACCTTTCGACAACTGGATGACGCGCAGATCGAGCGCTACCTCAGACGCGAAAAACCCTACGACTGCGCCGGCAGCTTCAAGTCTGAAGGCTTTGGCATCAGCCTGGTGCACAGCATGCAGGGTGACGACCCCAATAGCCTGATCGGCCTGCCGCTGATCAAGCTATGCGACATGCTCGCCAAGGAAGGTATTTACCTACCCTGAGCCGCCCCGCTCAGCGCAAAGCCGGCCCAGAGAAACCCAGCTCGGTCGCCAACGCAGACCCCATGCTGGCACCCAGTTGACGGGTAAAGCGCTTGAATGGCGACTCCTGATGCGTGAAATCCACCAGCTCATCGGCACCAATAACGTCCCGCGCCACCGCAGAAGTGCTCGACAAGCCGTCAATCAGCCCGAGCTCCAGCGCCTGCTCACCTGACCAGATCAAACCACTGAACATATCTGGCGTTTCTTTCAGGCGATCACCCCGCCCCGCTTTAACTTGACTGATGAACTGCTGATGGGTGGTATTCAGCACGCCCTGCCAGAACTCACGCTCTTCCGGCTTTTCCGGCTGGAATGGGTCGAGAAAGGCCTTGTGCTCACCGGCAGTGTAAGTGCGACGCTCGACGCCCAGCTTATCCATAGTGCCGACAAACCCGAAACCGGCAGCTGTCACGCCGATAGAGCCTACCAGGCTGGCCTTGTCGGCATAAATCTCATCCGCCGCCGCCGCGATATAGTAGGCACCAGAAGCGCCCAGATCGGTAATGACCGCGTACAGCTTGATATCCGGGTGCAGCGCGCGCAGCCGTTTTATCTCGTCATAAACATAGCCTGATTGCACAGGACTGCCGCCCGGGCTATTGATCCGCAACACTACACCCTTGGTATTGGCGTCTTCGAAGGCATCGCGAAGCGCACCCACCAGATTATCCGCGCTGGCCTCTTCCTGGTCTGCAATCATGCCGCGCAATTCAATCACCGCCGTGTGCGGCCCGCCGACACTGCTCGACTCCATCTGTGCCAGCGGCGAAAACAGCATGATGGCGCCAAACAGATAAACAAAGGTCAGGGTTTTGAAAAAGATACCCCAGCGCCGCGAACGCTTTTGCTCCTGTAGCGATGCCAGCAGGGTCTTTTCCAGCAACTGCCAGGCCTTCTTATCCTCGGTCGCTTGCGCGCGCTCCTCCCTGGAAACCATCTTGCCTTCGGTCCATTGATCATTCTGCATCAAGCTTCCCCCATCGCCATTTTTTGATTGCTTGGACAGGGCGCTTTCAACCAGCCCGCCAACTCGACAAATTCATCAATCAGGTGCAGCGGCTTACAGCGCAGCAACTGCTCACGCGACTGCGCACCGTAAGTGACGCCAATACTGCCCATGCCAGCCTGTGTCGCCATGTCCAGATCAAAGGAGCTATCCCCGACCATGAGTGCACGCGACGGCGCGCCATCGAGTTGCTGGAGAATCTCTCGCAGCATTCTTGGATGAGGCTTGCTCGCCGTTTCATCTGCACAACGCGTGGCATCGAAATAATCGAGCAGGTCGTGACTGCGTAGCATCCGCTCCAGCCCACCACGCCCTTTACCCGTCGCCACGGCCAACCGGTAACCCTCAGCGCGCCAAGCGTCCAGTGCCTCCCGCACGCCTGGGAACAGCAGCACTGGCTGCGCCTCCTGCGCGCGGTACTGTTGGCGATAACTATCAACCACCGCAGCAAGCCGCCGCGCGTCACTTTCATGCGGATACAAGTCCGCAACCGCCTCGGGCAAACCAAGGCCGATTATTCCGCGCACAGCAGTGGACGTTGGCACGGGCATGTCAGCATCCTGCGCCGCAGCGCGCATGGCGGAAACGATATGACCAACCGAATCTGAAAGCGTGCCGTCCCAGTCAAAAATCAGCGTATCAAACTCACGCATTGCGCAGCCGCCCCAAGGTACTGTCCCAAACGAGCCCAGGTTGCGCCTCAACTTTCAGCTCCTGACCATCCGCCATCACCACCCGCAGTGAACGCGCATGCAGGAATAGTCGCTTGCCGCCCAGCTCGCGCACTTCACGGGAGAAGTCATCGTCACCGTACTTGGGATCACCGGCGATCGGGTGGCCGGCATGCTTGGCATGCACCCGTATCTGATGAGTGCGGCCGGTGATGGGCCGCGCTTCAACCAGTGTGGCCTGATCACCAAAACGCTCGAGCACACGAAACTCGGTGAGGCATTCCTTGCCTTCGGGATCCACTTCCACCATGCGCTCACCGGAACGCAGGTTATTTTTCTGTAGCGGCGCATGCACCCTTTTGGTGGACGCCGGCCAGCGACCGCGCACCAGCGCTTCATAGCATTTGGTCACACCGTCGCCACGCAGAGCTGCGTGCAGATGGCGCAAAACGCTGCGCTTTTTCGCAATCATCAGACAGCCAGAGGTATCACGATCCAGCCGATGCACCAATTCCATTTGCGGGCAATCGGGACGCAATTGGCGCATCGCCTCGATGACGCCAAAGTTCAGCCCGCTACCGCCATGCACTGCCAGCCCGGCGGGCTTATTGACCACAATCAAGCCCTTGTCTTCAAACAGGATGCCGGCCTCCAGCGCATTGAGAATCCCCTGCCCCACCAGCGCGGGCTCGTTGGGCGCCGGCAGGCGCACCGGCGGAATACGCAGAACGTCCCCGGCCTGCAGCCGATAGTCCGGCTTGACCCGGCCCTTGTTCACGCGCACCTCGCCCTTGCGCAAAATGCGATAGACCAGCGTCTTGGGCGCACCCTTGAGACGGGTAATGAGGTAGTTATCTATACGCTGCCCAGCCTGATCAGCATCAATCTGATCAAACTGGACCTGGACAGGAAGTTCGCTGGGGCTGTTTTTCATCCGCGCATGATACATTTTTTCATTCAATTGAAGCACTTAAAAAATGCTGCTATAGTCCAGCGAGCTGCCGCGCTTGCAGCCGGGGAGTCCAGCCCATACAAAGCTGCCGAGCCCCAGAAACAAAGCCATACGGTCTCCGCCTACAAACGAAAACGAATGATCGGCGCGACTGATGATTGCAACACTGCCTGCCATAAGGGCAGACAGACTATTAACCCGCTCGCGGACAACACGCTGGGCGGCACCCGATTCAAATGGGTAAGTGTTTAGGTGGAGATGCACAGCTTCAGGATAATGTGACGAGCGCTGACACTTGCCATTCAACGTGTCCCCGTTACCAGTCCAGCTGATTCCTCCCTAAGGACGCCTTGCAGCAACATCCGGGCAACACGCGAAGCCGGCCAGACCGCTGATCCGCACAACCTGCGTTGACAGCCACATGACCGCCACCCGGCAGCATAAAAGCCTGCCGCCGCACAGAACCCTCTTGTTACCGCAAGACAGTCCAAAGCAGTTTCTCTGTGTAGATGTAACAGATAGAACTGTCGTGGACGCTGCCAACCAGCAGCGAAGCGATGTGAACTCTGCACCCGGGCAATCAACCCGGGCCAGAAACACACCTGACACCGAACGCATGAGTCGCAGGTGCCGTACACGTGATATCCGTTTAGCCCTGGAATCACAACGGTACTTCATGAAAAGAATGCTTATCAACGCAACTCAACCCGAAGAGTTGCGTGTCGCCCTGGTAGACGGCCAGCGCCTTTATGACCTCGACATCGAATCCGGTGCTCGCGAACAGAAAAAGGCCAACATCTACAAAGGCCGTATTACCCGCGTCGAACCCAGCCTCGAAGCTGCCTTCGTCGACTTCGGCTCTGAACGCCACGGCTTTCTCCCGCTAAAAGAAATCTCCCGCGAATACTTCTCCAAGCAGGTAGAAGGCCGCGTCAATATCAAGGACGTTCTCAAGGAAGGCCAGGAAGTTATCGTTCAGGTCGACAAGGAAGAGCGTGGCAACAAGGGCGCCGCCCTGACCACCTTTATCAGTCTGGCTGGCCGCTACCTGGTACTGATGCCCAACAACCCGCGCGCCGGCGGAATCTCACGCCGCATCGAAGGCGAAGAGCGCAACGAACTGCGTGAAGCACTCAACAGTCTGAACGTACCTGCCGACATGGGCATGATCGTACGCACTGCCGGCCTGGGCCGCAGCGCCGAAGAACTGCAATGGGATCTGGATTACCTGCTACAACTCTGGGACGCAGTCAAAGGCGCTTCCTCCGAGCGCAGCGCGCCTTTCCTGATCTATCAGGAAAGCAACGTCATCATTCGCGCTATCCGCGATTACCTGCGCCAGGACATCGGCGAAGTGCTGATCGACAGCGAAACCGTGAAAGAAGAGGCCCTCAACTTCATCAGCCAGGTGATGCCGCAATACGCCAGCAAGGTGAAGCTGTATGAAGACAGCGTACCGCTGTTCAATCGCTTCCAGATTGAAAGCCAGATCGAAACCGCCTTCGAACGCGAAGTAAAGCTGCCCTCCGGCGGCTCCATCGTGATTGACCACACCGAAGCCCTGGTCTCCATCGACATCAACTCGGCACGTGCCACCAAGGGTGGCGATATCGAAGAGACCGCCCTGCAGACCAACCTGGAAGCGGCCGAAGAAATCGCCCGCCAACTGCGCCTGCGCGACATCGGCGGCCTGATCGTCATCGACTTTATCGACATGAGCCCGGCCAAAAACCAGCGCGCTGTTGAAGAGCGCGTACGCGAAAGTCTTGAGGCCGACCGCGCCCGCGTACAAGTGGGTCGCATCTCGCGTTTCGGCCTGCTGGAGATGTCCCGTCAGCGCCTGCGTCCTTCGCTGGGCGAGACCAGCGGCATCGTCTGCCCACGCTGTAATGGCCGCGGCACTATCCGCGACGTCGAATCGCTGTCGCTGTCGGTCCTGCGCCTGATCGAAGAAGAAGCCCTGAAAGAACGCACCGCTGAAGTACGCGCACATGTTCCGGTTGCCGTTGCCACCTTCCTGCTGAATGAAAAGCGCGAAGCCTTGGCCAAGACCGAAGCGCGCACAAAGATCCGTATTCTGATCTTGCCGACGCCGCACATGGACACTCCGCATTTCGAAGTCCAGCGCCTGCGTGATGATCACGAGTCGGTACTCAACCACGAAAGCAGCTTCACCATGAGCAGCGAAGTGGAAGCCGAAGAGCCGACTCCGGTTAGCCAGACGCGCGCCATCGTGCGCCAGGAAGCCGCCGTCAAGGCGCTTTCCCCGGCTCGCCCGGCCCCCACGCCGCCAGCACCGGTCGAAGCGGTACAGGCAGCTCAACCCAACCTGTTCAAGGGCCTGATCAAGTCTCTGGTTGGCCTGTTTGCGCATGACGACAACGCCAGCGCCGAGCCCGCCAAGGAAGCCGAGGCTAGCTCTGCTCCCAAGCGCCCCGCCCGCGACAGTAACAACCGTAACAGCGATGAGCGTCGTAACAATCGCAACCGTCGTCAGCGCGGGGAGCGTAACGAGCGCGGCAACCGGAATGAACGCAACGACGGCGAGCGCAAGCAACAAGCCCCTCGTAGCGAACGCAACAGCGCAGAAGCGCCTGCAGAGAAGCCGGCCGAAGCTGCAGCTCAGCCGCAGACCGGCTCACGCCGTCGCCGCCGTCCAGCTGATGCCGAGCAGCGCAGTAACCGCGACGATGACAACCAGGCAGCCCGCCAGCAGCCTCGCGAGCGCCGCCCACAGCAACGTCAGAACGAGCAGGAGCAGCAGGCGGAAGAAGTCAGCGTGAACGCCAGCACCGCTAACGAGACCCAGGATAATGCAGCCGAAGGTAACGAAGGCGAGCGTCCCAAGCGCCGCTCTCGCAGCAGCCAGCGCCGTCGCAACAACCGCCGCCGCCCGCAGCAGGAAAATACCGGTAACGAGTCAGCGGAAGCCGACAACAGCCAGGACGCCAACGCCGATGCCGCACAGGATGCCAAAGTAGCGCCTATCGCCGCAGCGGTCACCAGCGCTGAAGCAGTTACTGCCGAGCCATCCGCGGCGCCTACCACACCGGCCACCGACGACGCCGACGTGGCACCGGTAACCGACGTTCAAGCGCCTGTTGAAGCAGGCCTGAACGAAGCAGCCAGCAAAGTGGAAGCTTCGATGGAAAACGCAGTAGAGGCTTTCAGTCAGGCACAACCGGTAGAAAAGGCCAGCGAAGAAAGCGCAACCTCAGAGCCTGCGGCCGAAACGGACGACGAAGCACCGGCCCAACGCCCTGCCCGCCGTCAACGCCAGGAACGCCGTCGCCCTGCCGCTACTGCTGAAACCCAGCCTCAGGCTGCAGATGCAGAAACGGCAGAGCAGCCAGCGGCCAGCGAAGCAGCCGCAGAAGCACCAACGGCAACCAGCGAGCAGCCGCAAGAGCAAAGCCGCACTGAAGCCGCAGTCGAGGCCAAGCCTGCAGCCGCCGCGGCGGCGAAACAGCCAGCGGTGGAGGCTGTCGCCGAGCCTGCTGCTGTCGAAGCGCCTGCTGAACCAGTAAGCGAGGCCGCCCCCGAACCGGCTCCAGAGGTTGTCGCAGAGCCTACCGCCGAGTCAGAAAGCAGCATTCCTGCCCTGACTGAAAGCGGTCGCGCCTACAACGACCCTCGCGAGATACGTCGTCGCCAGCTGGAAGCCAAACGTCTGGCCGAGGAAGCTGCGCAGCAGCCCGCCGAAGCCGCCACGTCGGTCGAATCCGAGCCCGCAGCAGCACCTGTGGAAGCCAGCGTTGCCGCTGAGCCCGCGCAGGTTGAAGCCAAAGCCGAGGCCTCCGAGGCAGTAGCGGCTCAGTCCAAGCCGGCAGAGCAACCTAAGCAGGCCGACATGCTGGAAAGCTCCCAGCAGGACACCGCCGTTGAGGTCGACGCCAACAGCAACAGCAGTGAGCCCGAGAAGACAGAGCAAGGCACTGCCAAAGCTGAAGACGACGCCGAGCAATCAGCGGCAGAGCCGCAGGAGAAAGAAAGCGACACCAGCCGAACCTGATGTTCGGCTGCAAAAAAAGGGGATGCTTCGGCATCCCCTTTTTTTATCTTTCGCTACCAGGCAGCATCAGCTACAACCAGACACCGCCCCCAGCAACGGCGGCTCCCGCTCAAGCGCTACGCCAAAACGCCGCTGTACATCGGCGGCAATTTCCGTCGCCAGGGCCAGTATATCCGCTCCCCGTGCCTGGCCGTAGTTCACCAGCACCAGTGCCTGCTCTGCATGCACACCCGCATCCCCGCGCCGCACCCCCTTCCAGCCAGATTGATCAATCAACCAGCCCGCAGCGAGCTTGCATGCGCCCTGCGGTTGCGGAAAGTGTGGCATCTGCGGATAAAGCAGCAGCAATGCATCTGCTTTGGCCTGTGGCACCAGCGGATTCTTGAAGAAGCTTCCAGCGTTGGGCAATCGCGCCGGGTCCGGTAACTTGCTGCGCCGGATAGCACACACCAGTTCACCGACGACGCGCGAGTCGGGCCGTTGCAATCCGGTTTGTTGCCAGGCCGCGGCCAAGGGTGCGTAGCCAACATTGACATAGGGCCTGGGTGATAGCTTGAAGCGTACCCGCAAGATGACATAACGTTCGGCGTCATGCTTGAACAGGCTGTCGCGGTAGTCAAACCGGCAATCGGCTGCCTGTAGGCATATGACCTCGCCCGTGCGACGATCCAGGGCATCCAGGCTGTCAAACAGGTCTCTGACTTCTACACCATAGGCACCGATATTCTGAACCGGTGCCGCGCCCACCGTGCCGGGAATCAGCGACAGGTTCTCCAGCCCACTGAGGCCAAGATCCAGCGACCAGCGAACAAAGTCGTGCCAGTTTTCACCGGCAGCAGCTTCGACCACTACACTCTCGGGGCTGCGCGACATCACGCGCCGACCGCGAGTGCGCATCAACAGCACCAGACCAGGCACAGGCCCGGCGAGTACCAAGTTGCTGCCACCCCCGATGAGGGTGACCGGCCAGCCACAGCGCTGCGCCTGCGCCAATGCAGCGACCAGCTCACTATCGCTTTCAACACACAGTAGCCGCTCTGCCCGCTCACTCAGGGCCAGCGTATTGAATGGTCGCAAATCGACCTGCGATTGCAGCTTACTCACGTCGCCACCGAGACATCGAGCCAGGCATCGGCTGCCGTTTCCAGCATATCCAGCACCTGCTCGAAGCCCTGCTCGCCACCGAAATAGGGATCCGGTACCTCCTGCGGCAATTCAGGAGCAACACTCATGAACAGCCGAATGCGACTGCGTGCAGCCGCCGGCGCGCGTGCTAGCAAGTTATCCAGATTGCTTTGATCCATCGCCAGAATCAGATCGAACTCAGTGAAATCGCTGTCGCGTACAGCACGTGCACGTTGCGTAGACAGGTCGTAGCCGCGCTTGCGCGCCGCTGCGGTGGCTCGGCGGTCCGGCGGCTCGCCTTCGTGATAGCCGCCGGTGCCGGCAGAGTCAACCTGATAGCCGCTTTGCAGGCCACGCTCGCGCAAGCGAGCCTCGAATACACCCTGCGCACTGGGCGAGCGGCAGATGTTGCCCAGGCAGACAAACAACACACGCGTAACACTCCGGCTCATGCTTGCTCCAGCAATGCTCGCACGCGCTCCAGGTCGGCCTGGGTATCCACTCCGGCAGGCAGCGCGATGCAGGCGTCGGCAACATGAATTCGCACACCAAACCAGAGGGCACGAAGTTGCTCCAGCGATTCCGCGCTTTCCAGCGGGCTTGCTGGCCAGGTCACATAGTCATGCAGAAAGCCGACCTTGTAAGCATAAATTCCGATGTGCCGGCGAAACGGAATGCCCGCCGGCAAGGCAGCAGGACCGTTGGCAAAGGCGTCACGGCACCAAGGCATGGGCGCACGACTGAAATACAGCGCAAAGCCCCGCTGATCACTTACCACCTTTACCGCATTCGGATTAAACAGTGACTCGCTGTCTTCAATCGGCTCAGCCAGTGTCGCTATGCCGGCTTCGGGATGAGCCAGCAAACTGCCGGCTACCTGATCAATCACCTCCGGCGGAATCAACGGCTCATCACCTTGTACGTTGACCACACAGGCATCGTCGGCCAGGCCTAACTTGCTGACCACTTCCTGCAGCCGATCAGTGCCGGAGGGGTGGTCTTCACGGGTCAACACCACATCGGCACCAAACGCTTCACAGGCGGCGACGATGCGCGGGTCGTCGGTGGCGACGGTAACGGAAGCAGCCCCACTCTTGCGCGCCTGCTCCCACACATGCTGCACCATGGGCTTGCCGGCGATCAACTGCAGCGGCTTGCCGGGCAGCCGCGTCGAGGCGTAGCGAGCAGGAATAATGACGTGAAACATAGGCTCAGCGATCCAGTTTTTCGTCGGCGTCCAGCGCCCGGGCTTCGGTTTCCAACATCACCGGAATGCCATCACGCACCGGATAGGCCAAGCCATCAGCGCGGCACCAGAGCTCGCTTTTATCCGCACTCAATACCAACGGCCCCTTGCACAACGGACAAGCCAGTACATCTAACAGTTTTGGATCCATCGATTTACTCCTGAATGGGTGAATGCGGGGCGGATGCAGCGGGCAGAGTGGCAAGCAAGGCTGCAGCGAACGCGTCGCTCAGTTCGGCCTCTACGCTCAGATACCACCAGTTTTCCTGTGCCAAGGCACGGCACTTCACTGCATCCTTCTCGGTCATTATGACCAGTTTTTCCTTGGGAAGGTCGCTCAGCGATTCGGGGGAGTAGCTGGCATGATCAGCAAACACGCGCGGCACATAACGGAAGCCGCACAATTCCAATGTGCGAAAAAAACGCTCTGGATTGCCAATGCCAGCCACTGCCACCACGTCACGCTCACCCTGCCAGAGATCCAATGGCACCTGCTTGCCAGTACGCAGGTGAATCAGGCTGGTTGGCCTTAGCTGCATGGCATAACAGGCGCCCTGATCCTGGGCGGCGCCGTTGCTGACCAGCAGGTCTACCGCGGCCAAACGCTCCGCAGGTTCACGCAGCGGCCCTTCCGGCAAGCAGCGCGCATTGCCCAGGCCACGCTGTGCATCCAGCATTACCAACTCCACCGTTCGCCCCAACGCATAGTGCTGCAGCCCGTCATCGCTGATGATCAGGTCAATATCGCCGCTGGCCAGCAGCGCCCGTGCAGCGGCCGGACGGTCGGGATCAATCACCACCGGCACCTGCGCGCGCTGCGCGATCAACAACGGCTCGTCGCCGCTGTGGTCGGCATTACCAGCAGGGTCGACGCGCCATGGCAAAGCAGGTGGCGTGCCGCCATAACCACGGCTGATCACCCCCACACGATAGCCATGACCACGCAGAAACGCGGCCAGCCAAAGCACCATCGGCGTCTTTCCTGTACCGCCCAGCGTAATATTACCAACGACAATCAGCGGAACTGGCGGCTGCCATTGCGCTGTCTGCCCGTTCATATAACGCTGCCGGCGGCGCTGCGCCACCAGGCGATACAAAACCGATAAGGGCCGCAAGAGTACCAGCCAGCGCGCCTTACCATACCAGGCACGCAGCAGCCCCTGCTCAAGGCTCTGCTGCCAACTCATGGCAGCAACACCGATGCCTGCCTGCACCAGGGGCCTGGCGATGCAGCCGCGACAACCCCCGTGCAAAAGCCCTTCACTGCTGCTCGTCCGCTCCGACTTCGCTGGTGGTCAGCCGCAAGCGACTGAAGCCCAACTGTCCGGCCGCATCCATCGCGGTAATCACATACTGATGCGGCGTCTGCGCATCCGCCGTGATGACTACCGGCAGCATGTTATCGCCGCCGGACTCTTTCTGCAGAGCCGCCTTGAGATTACTCAGGTTCGGGTTCAGCAGTGCCTTCTCGTTCAAGGCCATTTCACCGGTAGCGGCAATGGTGAGCTCAAGTTGCTGGATATTGCGATTCTCCACCCGCTCGCCGGAAACGGCCTGGGGCAAATCCAGCTTCAGCTGGGTTTCGCGGGTGAATGTGGTCGAAACCATGAAGAAAATCAGTAGCAGAAACACCACATCAATCAGTGGCGTCAGGTTGACACTGACCTCCTCCGTTCTTTGCCGGCGAAAGTTCACGGTCAGGCTCCCTTACCGGCTACCGCCGCCGCTGGAGCACGTTTGCTGCTGCCGTTGTCCTTGCCGCCATTGAACTCCACATCACGATTGCCCTGCACCACCTCAACCAGCTTGGTGGCTTCCTGTTCCATGGCGATCACCAGCTCGTCTACACGGCGGACAAAGAAGCGATGAAAGAACACGGCGGGGATCGCCACGGTCAAGCCTGCCGCGGTGGTAATCAGCGCCTTGGAGATACCGCCTGCCAACACGCCGGTGTTACCGGTGCCTTGGACCATAATGGCGCTGAACACGTCGATCATGCCGATCACCGTACCCAACAAACCCAGCAACGGGGTGATCGCCGCGATGGTACCGAGGGTGTTGAGGTAGCGCTCCAGCTCGTGCACCACCTTACCGGCTGCCTCCTGGATACACTCTTTCATGATTTCACGACCATGACGCGAGTTGGCCAGGCCGGCAGCGAGAATCTCACCCAGCGGGGAGTCGGCTCTGAGAGTTTTCAGTTTGACCGCATCGAGCTGGCCGTCCTTGATCCAGCGCCAGACTTGTCCAAGCAGGTTGTCCGGTGCCACGCGACTGGTGCGCAGCGCCCACAAACGCTCAATAACAATAGCCACAGCAATAACAGATGACAGAATGATCGGCAGCATCAGCCAGCCACCGGAACTGATCAATTCCCACACAAGCGATCCCTCCCCAAAATGGTTGTTTACTCTAGCACAGACATCTAACCGAAACGCCCTGTAACGGCAGTGCCCGCACCTTATTGTTCATGCCAGAAACGCCGTGCCTTCTCGCGCCAGTGCCAGGTAAGTTCTGGCTCGACCTGACCATCCAGACGAAAGCGCACGGCGCCGGAGACGGCAGTATAAACCGGTTCTACCGACAGTTCGCGATATCGTGCCACAACCTTGGGATGCGGATGCCCATAGCGATTGCTGGCGCCGGCACTGTAGACTACCCAGCGCGGCGCAACCTGGCGAATGAACGCATAGGAAGAAGAGCTGACACTACCGTGGTGCGGCGCAAGGAGCACGCTGGCTCGGCGCAGCGCCGGTAGCAGATGATACTCACCTGCTTGCCGAATATCCCCCGGCAGAACTACCCCGCTCTGCCCCGCGCTCAACTGCAGCACACAGGAGCGGTCGTTTGCCGCCGCCTGCTGCTGCGCGCCTGGCAACAGCTCGAAGGTGACACCATCCCAGGTCCAGCGTTGCGCCCTGCAAGGTTCGGCAACCAGACCCGCAGCCAGCCGTTCCGGCTCGCCACTGATCACTCGCTCAACCGGCAAGCGCTGCTGCACCGCCAGCGCGCCGCCGGCGTGGTCATTATCAGCATGACTGATCAACAGCATATCCAGCCGGGTGACACCGCTGGCCAACAGCGCCGGCAATACCACGGCCTCGCCCAGGTCAAAGCCGCTGGACAGACGTGCCCCGGCGTCGTAGAGCAGATCGTGTTCGGCGGTCTGTACATGGATCGCCAAGCCCTGCCCCACATCCAGCACGGTCAGTTGCAGTTCGCCTTGATCCGGGCGCGCAAAGTGGGGCAACAACAACGGCAGTAGACACAGCCCAGCAGGCAACCACAACAGCCGCGACAGCGGGCTCAGCAGCATCAGACTGCCAGCCAGCGCACACAGCCAGCCTAGCCAGCCGGGAAACGCGAAATGTACTAGCGGGCTGAAGCCCGCGACCCAGGTAAGCCCATTAAACAGCAACCCTAACGCGCTGGCGGCGTACTGCAAGAGCAGCGGCCAGCCGGTAAATAACTCCACCAATGCGCCCAGCAGCGCCGGCGGTAGAAGGAACACACTAAGACAGGGAATCGCGACCAGGTTAACCAGCAATGCCGACGCACTGCTTGGCATACCCCACAGTACCAGCCACGGCCACAACCCGAGATAGACTACCCACTGTGCGCTGCCCCAGCGCGCCCACACGCCTTGCAAAGCCAAACGACCGCTGAGGCCAAAAATCAGCAAACCCACCGCCATAAACGACAACCAGAACCCGGCCCGCAGCGGCGCAGCGGGGTTCAGCGCCACCACCACTACCAACGCTGCCAGCCAGATCAGCAGCGGACTGGGCCTGCGCTGCCAGAGTTGCATGCAACACGCCAAGGCGCACATCAACAATGCGCGTTGCACCGGCACGGCAAAGCCAGACAGTGCCGCGTAGGCAGCGGCCGCAGCCAGCGCCACCGGTGCAGAAAGCCATAGCTGCGGCCAGGCCCAGGCGAAACGACCCCAGCGCAGCAGTTGCCTGGTAAGCCAGAACACAGTCAGCGCGAGCATGCCCACATGCAGCCCTGAAATAACCATCAGGTGGCTTGTGCCCGTAGCCTGCAATACTTCCCAATCAGAGTCGCTCAAGCTCGACTTGTCACCCAACAACAGCGCCAATAATCGCTGCCCTTCGGGCACTGGCGCCAAGGCCGCCGAGAAACGCGCGCGCAGTGCTTCACGCCAGGAGGCACTGGCTGATGCCGATACCCGCTCGCCGCTACGCACACTGCCCAAGCCGCCCGTGCCCGCGGCATACAGCCAGGCTTCATAATCAAAACTGCCGGGATTGCTTAGCCCCCTGGGGCGCCGTAACCGTGTCTCGAACGACCATATTTCGCCGGCCGTTACCGGCTCACCACCCCACCAATGCAAGCGCAGACTCGGCAGCGGTTCGCCACTGTCCTGACGCCGTACGGACTCCAGCTGAAAGCGCCAACCGGTCTCGGTCTGCTCCGGCAAGCCCGCAATGCGCCCTTCAATTTGCACCGTATGGCCATCCAGGGCCTGATCCAGTCGCTGCGCCATAGATTGATGGTGAAAGATCAAGGCCCAGACCAATCCGCATAACAAAAAACACAGACAGCGCCCCGCCGCTCCCACGCGCCAAAGCAGCAGCGCCGCCGGCAGCAGCGGCACCAGCCACCCAAGTGAAGGGAGTTGTGAGAAACACAGTGGTAGCAGCAAGCCCGCAAGCAGACTCGCCAACAACAGACGCAGATCGCTCAAGCAAACATCCTGTAATCGACTATGCTGCCAGGCAGTAGTGCCCGTCTGACATTCCATGCATAATTGGCGCACGCCACAGTAGCCGATACCCTGCGATGCCTCGCCGTCTATTCAAACGACTGATGCCCCATCCGGACCGAATCAAAGGCAGCAAGTCCCTGCGCTTCATGGGTAACTTGCTACACGATCCGAACCTATGGCATCTCAACCGCCACAGCGTTGCGCGGGCAATGGCAGTGGGTCTGTTCGTCGCGCTCATGCCCATTCCACTACAGATGCTGGTCGCCGCAGCAATTGCCGTACTGGTGCGTTCCAACCTGCCGATTTCGGTCAGCCTGGTCTGGCTGACCAACCCGGTCACCATGCCGCCGATTTTCTATGCCCAATACAAGGTCGGCACCCTACTCCTGGGCGCGCCCGAACGCAGCATGCCCATGGAGCTGTCCTTCAATTGGCTGATGGCAGAGCTACATCACATCTGGCAACCCCTGTTACTGGGGTCGTTTCTGGTGGCCACAGTCTCGGCAGCGTTGGGCTACTGCCTGACCATGTTGTATTGGCGGTGGTGGGTGTCGCGCAACTGGCAACGGCGCAAAATGCGAAACCGTCACCAGTCCTGATCAAGACTGCTCGCAGAGTTGCCCTTTCTTGAGCGTAAAAATGCGATCCATCTGCGCTGCCAGGGAGAGGTCGTGAGTGACCACCAAAAAGGCCGTACGCAGTGTTTGGCTGAGTTCGAGCATCAATTGCTGAATACTCTCCGCAGTATGCTGATCCAGGTTCCCCGTGGGCTCATCCAGCAGCACGCAGGCCGGCTCATTGATTAGCGCTCGAGCAATGGCAACGCGCTGGCGCTCGCCGCCAGACAGCTCAGCCGGCTTATGTCCTATCCGCTCTGCAAGGCCGACCCGCTCCAGCATCGCTGTCGCTCGCTGGCGGGCTTCTGCTATTGGCGTCTTACCGATCAGCAAGGGCATACAGACATTTTCCAGCGCGCTGAACTCCGGCAGCAAATGGTGAAACTGGTAGACAAAGCCCAGATCAGCATTGCGCAGCTTACCGCGCTGAGTTTCCTGCATGGCCGATAGCTGCTGGCCGGCCAGCCAGACCTCCCCTTCAGAGGGGGTATCCAGCCCGCCTAGCATATTCAACAAGGTGGTCTTGCCCGAGCCGGAGCTGCCGACAATGGCGATACGCTCACCGCGGTGCAGAGAAAAGTGGACTTGATCCAGCACCCGCAGGCGCTGCGGGCCAACCGCGTATTCCTTGCTGAGGCTACGGCATTCGAGAACAACATCAGTCATAACGCAGGGCCTCCGCCGGCTCGGTTCGCGATGCCCGCCAGGCGGGATACAGGGTGGCGAGGAAGCTCAAACTGAGCGCTGCCCCACAGATAATGAAAACGTCACTCCAGATCAGCTCCGAGGGCAGATAACTGATGAAATAGACATCCGAGCTGAGAAACTGAATACCCAGTACGTGCTCAAGCCAGGCCACCATCTGCGATACGTTCAATGCAGCGAGCACCCCCAGCACGCAACCGCTGATGGTGCCAACCACCCCGATCACCGAGCCCTGCACCATGAAAATGCCCATGATCGACATGGGTGTTGCGCCCAGGGTACGCAGAATGGCGATATCCGCTTTCTTGTCGGTCACCACCATGACCAGTGTAGAAATGATGTTGAAGGCGGCGACCGCCACAATCAGCATCAGCAGCAAACCGATCATGGTTTTTTCCATCTTGATCGCCGCAAACAGGTTGCCATGGGTACGCGTCCAGTCCTGCGCGTAATAATCACCCGGTAGCTGCTTGACCAGATCCCAGGCCACCTTGGGCGCCTCGAAGAGGTTATCCAGCTTGATGCGCACGCCCTGCACCTGGCCCGGCTGCCAACGGTTAAGTCTGCCCGCATCCGCTACATTGATCATCGCCAGCGAGCTGTCCAGTTCGGCACCCACCTTGAATACCCCCGCGACAGTAAAGCGCTTGAGGCGCGGAAAAACACCCGCCGGGGTTACCGAGGCTTCCGGCAATACAAAGGTGAGTTTGTCGCCCACGTCTACGTTGAAGCGCTTGGCGATCAGCTCACCAATAATGATGCCGAATTCGCCTTCCACCAGATTATCCAGTGAACCGCTCTGCATGTGGTTTTCAATGATGGACACCGTCTTCTCGGCAGACGGCTCAACACCGGTCACCAACACTGGCGCGACGCTGCCATCGTGGGTCAGCATCCCTTGCAACTGAATAAAGGGCGCAGTCGCCACCACCTTGGGGTTAGCGATCAATTGCTCCGACAGACCCTGCCAGTCGCTGATCGGCTGGTAACCGTTGATGGTCGCATGCGGCACCATGCCCAGAATGCGGGTACGCAATTCACGGTCAAACCCGTTCATTACCGACAGCACCAGGATCATCACCATGACACCCAGGGTGAGTCCCAGCATGGAAATGAGAGAGATAAAGGAAATAAAGTGGTTACGGCGCTTGGCGCGCGTATAACGCAGCCCGATAAAAAACGGTAAGGGTCTGAACATGAAAAGCAGGTTACCTTATAAGCCGGGCTCAGCCGGTGAATTTTGAGCGACATGTTACACTGAACAGCAGCACTTGGTCAGCGCTGCGTAGGCGCCACACGAGATACGCCATGCAAACAGACAATAATGACAAGCGGGAGTTCTTCCGCATTCAGGATCAGATGGCGCTCGACGTCAAACCCATCGACGGACCAGATGCCGACCTGGGGAGCCAGCATGGCCCACTGTTTGACCTGCTGACCGACATGCACATGCTCGACTACGAGTCACAGCACTTGTTACGGCAGATTTCCGAGCGCGACCGTGCCTTGGCCCAGTACCTCAAAATCATTAACAAACGCATCGACCTGCTGGGCAAAACCCTGGCCGTCGAGCTTTCTGGTGACTTCGGCGAGCCGGTAGAGGTCACTATCAGCGAGGGCGGCATGTCGTTCGAGTCAGACACCGCCTACCCCAAGGACGCTTGGCTGGCAGTTCGCCTGATTCTATTACCTGCACCACTGGGACTGGCGATTCCCGGCCGAGTAGTGCGCTGCGACCCCACAGATACTGCAAACCGCTGGGCGCTCGGCATAAACTTTGATGTGCTGACCGACGCACAGCGCCAACTGCTCGCCCGGCATATACTGCAAAAACAGGCACAGGATATACGTGCCGCAAAATCGACTGAAAGGACCTCGACATGAAACCGCTTCTGCACAGCCTCATTCTCACCAGCACCCTGCTGGTTGCCAGCCCACTCTACGCCGACACACTGAGTATCCCGGTTGGTGAACAGAGCAGTAGTCAGGCCACAAGCCTGCCCCAACGGGGCGCCAGCTTCGATGCCGTGTTGCGCGGCTGGGGTGAACCGGCAAAGCGACATGCCGCGGTGGGCCAACCACCGATAACCCGTTGGGACTATAACGGCTTCAGCGTGTACTTCGAGTACAGCCATGTGATCGACAGCGTGCGCCAGCACACGCCCAAGGCACCCTGATTCTATGCCGTTGATTTATGGTCACCGCGGTGCCCGGGGCGAAGCCCCGGAAAACACATTGGCCAGCTTTCAGAAGGCCTTGAATGCAGGCGTCACCCGTGCAGAGCTGGATCTGCACCTGTCCGCAGACCAGGAACTGATGGTCATCCACGACCCCACGCTCAAGCGCACTACCGGGCGGCGCGGCAAGGTTGCCCAACACAGTGCCGCGGAGTTGATGCAACTGGATGCTCGGCTGGGCCTGGCCGGCTGGCGGGAACCCTGCCCAATTCCCAGCCTGGAGCAGCTGTTCAGCCATTTCCCCGAGTTCGAACACTATCAGCTGGAAGTAAAAAGTGGTTCTGAACGCCAGTCGCGTATTGTGCTCAAGGCCGTCCGGCAACTGGTGGATCGCTTTCAGTTACACGACAAGGTGGTAGTGACCTCCAGCAGCCGTACCCTGCTCAAATACGCTAAAAAGTCGGGCTTCTCGCTGCCTACCGGGCTGGTTGAGGAATATGGCCTGCTCGACCCGATCAAGGCAGCGCAGCGATACGGTTGCGAGTACCTGATACTCAACTGGAAGCTATGCACCCCTCAGCGGCTGCGCCAGGCGCAGGCGGCGGGTCTGCATGTTTCGGTATGGACGGTAAACGAGCCGCAGCGTCTGCAGTGGCTGGCCGATATGGGCGTGGATAGCCTGATCACCGACTATCCCTTACGCGCCATGCAGCTACTCAAGCAGGGTGCCTGAGCAACGCACCCTGCTTTTGTTAAAACAGCCTGTTCAGGCCATCCAGCGCGGCAACCCGATAGGCTTCGGCCATGGTGGGGTAATTGAAGGTAGTGTTGACGAAGTAATTGATGCTGTTGGCTTCGCCCTGCTGGTTCATGATGGCCTGGCCGATATGCACAATCTCAGAGGCCTGGTCACCAAAACAGTGAATACCCAGCACTTCCAGCGATTCACGATGAAACAGTATTTTCAGCATACCCACAGGTTCGCCACTGATCTGCGCGCGCGCCATATTCTTGAAAAAGGCCTGGCCGATTTCATAGGGCACCTTTTCGTTGGTCAGCTCCTGCTCGGTCTTACCCAACGAACTGATCTCGGGAATGGTGTAGATGCCGGTGGGGACGTCATCCACGAAACGCCAAGCGTCATTGCTGACGATATTGCCCGCGGCTGAACGGCCTTGGTCGAAGGCGGCGCTGGCCAGGCTCGGCCAACCGATCACATCGCCCACCGCGTAGATGTTGGGTACCGCCGTCCGGTAGTTCTCATCCACACTCAATTGGCCTCGGCCGTTCGGATGCAGACCGATATTCTCCAGCCCCAGGCCATCGGTATTGCCCGTGCGACCGTTACACCACAGCAGGGCATCGGCCTTTAGCCGCTTGCCAGACTTGAGGTGCAATACTACGCCACGGTTATCCGTTCCCTCGATCTTCTCGTACTCTTCGTTATGACGAATAAGCACGCTGTTGTTACGCAGGTGATAGCTCAGCGCATCGGAGATCTCATCGTCCAGAAAACTGAGTAGCCGCTCGCGGTTATCAATCAGGTCTACCTTCACGCCAAGCCCGCAGAAGATCGAGGCGTACTCGCAGCCGATCACGCCGGCACCATAGATAATCAAGGTGCGTGGCGTGTGGTTAAGACGCAAGATGGTGTCGCTATCGTAGATTCGCGGGTGACCAAAGTTGACGTCAGACGGCCGATACGGCCGCGACCCCGTCGCGACTATGACCTCCTTGGCAATCAGCTTTTCCACCACGCCGGTGTTGTTGACCAGCTCGATGGTATGCTCGTCGGCGAAACTGCCCTTGCCAAAAAACACATCTACGCGATTACGAGCGTAGTAGCTGGTGCGCGACGCCACCTGCTTGGCCATCACCTTCTCCGCGCTTTTCAACACATCCGGAAACGGAAACCAGCGTGGGTCGCCAATCGCCCGGAACATCGGATTGGTATTGAACTGAATGATCTGCTTGACCGAATAGCGCAGCGCCTTCGACGGAATGGTACCCAGGTGAGTGCAGTTGCCGCCCACTTCCTTGCGCTCCTCCACCACCGCCACCTTGCGGCCGTGTTTGGCGGCATTCATCGCCGCACCCTCACCTGCCGGGCCAGAGCCCAGCACCACCACATCGTAGTTGTATACGGCCATTCACTCGGTTCCTTGTATTGCAGGTAAACAGCTTGGCGCGCGCAGCCAGGCCGGCTTTACAGCATGCGCCAGCCCAGCCAGAAGACCAGAGCCGGTTGGCACAACAGATCGTTATTGCAGATGCGGCCAGTCACGCCAAGCCACGCGTGCCGCGCGGAGCGAGAACCAGCCTGGGCACCCTAAACCGCGCTGCGGCCTGCGGCTAGTCGACTTTGGTGGCGTCACGCGCCAGCTCGAACTCCTGACTGCGTGGCGTAACACCCGCGTTGGCTGTCGCTTCTTCGCACTTTGTGGTGTCACCGCCGCAAATGCCGCAGGATTTGTCGAGCCCGGTTGCACCAATGCCACCGCAGGAGCCAGCAATCGGTTTGCGGCCCATCATTACGCCGATGGCCATGCCGGCCACAATCAGCAGCATCAGGGGAAATACCAGAAGCCAAACCATGGTTTTACTCCTCGCTCTGCGCCAGAGCGTTGAATTGAGGGGTGCCTTTGGAGACAAAGACCTCCCCGTCACGAATAACAAAAAAGGCGGGTATATCGTGCGCAATCGCGTAATCCCAACCGCGATCCTCGCCCATGATCATCAATAATGTGGAAAGAGCATCCGCCTCGGCCGCAGTATCGTCCAGCACAGTGACGGCTGCCAGCTTGTGCATCACCGGGTGACCGGAGCGGGCATCGAAGGTGTGCGAAAAACGCTGCCCGTCGACCTCGTAATAATTACGATAGTCTCCGGAAGTAGAGACGCTCTCACCATCTAGCGCGAGAATCATCTGTGCCACGCGCTCATCATCACGTGGCTCTTCGATTGCAATGCGCCACGGCCGATTGCCCGGCTTGCGCCCGGCAGCCTTGAGCTCACCGGTCATCTCCACCATATAGTTTGTGACGCCATAGCTCGCCAGGCGTTCCACTACTCGGTCGATCATGTAGCCTGCGGCCAGACTGCTAAGATCGAGCGACAAGGCAACGTCTTTGCACAGCTGCCCGTCATCACGGATATGCAAGTGTTGCTGACCTACATTCAACATGGCCTGCTGCAGCTGATCGGGGTGCGGCGCCTGGTGTTCTTCACCACCATGAAACCCCCACAGCTTGAGTAACGGCGCCACGGTAATGTCAAAGGACCCATCACTGTCGGCGTAGAGCCGGTCTGTCAGTTGCACCATATCGATGACCGACTGCGGCATCGGCATGCAGGTGCCGGCACTCGCATCATTGAAATGTGCAAGATCGGAGTCGCTGCGCCAGTTGGAGACTTCCTTATCGAAACGCGCGAGCATGTCTTCAATATCCTGCTGCAGCGCGTCCGGCTCGGGTGAGTGCTCCGAAGGCACCCATTTGATGGAATAGGTGCTGCCCATGGTCGCGCCGTACATTTCCGCAACCGGGTCTACAGAATTGAAACAGCCCGTTAGGGCTGCTGCGAAAGCAACAGCTATAACGGGCCGGGAGAAGCGCAAGCGCATCTTAACCGCCAAAGTCATCGAGCAGAATATTCTCGGGTTCTACCCCCAGGTCCTGCAGCATTTTGATCACCGAGGCGTTCATCATCGGCGGACCGCACATGTAGAACTCGCAGTCTTCCGGTGCTGGATGGTCCTTCAGATAGTTCTCCAACAGGACATTATGGATGAAGCCGGTCGGGCCCTCCCAATTATCCTCGGGGAGTGGGTCAGACAACGCCAGGTGCCATTCAAAGTTCTCGTTCTCTGCCGCCAAGGTGTCGTACTCGTCGACATAGAAGGCTTCACGCAGCGAGCGCGCACCGTACCAGAAGGTAATTTTGCGGGTGGAGTTGAGACGCTTGAGCTGATCAAAGATGTGTGAACGCATCGGCGCCATACCGGCACCACCGCCGATGAAGACCATTTCCGCGTCGGTATCCTTGGCAAAGAACTCACCAAATGGCCCATACACAGTGACCTTGTCGCCCGGCTTGAGACTGAACACCCAAGACGACATCTGGCCCGGCGGCAGGTCATCACGACCCGGCGGCGGCGATGCTACCCGAATGTTGAATTTCACCAAACCACGCTCTTCTGGATAGTTGGCCATCGAGTAAGCGCGAATCACGGTCTCATCTACCTTGGAGACATAGCGCCACAGGTCGAACTTGTCCCAGTCACCACGGAATTCCGGCTGAATGTCGAAATCCTTGTAGTTGACGGTGTGCGGCGGGCATTCCAGCTGCACATAACCACCAGCACGGAAGTCGACGTTCTCGCCTTCCGGCAACTTGAGCGTCAGCTCCTTGATGAAAGTAGCAACGTTGGGATTGGACTCAACGGTGCATTCCCACTTCTTGACGCCGAAGACCTCTTCGGGGACTTCGATCTTCATATCCTGCTTGACCGGGGTCTGGCAGGACAGGCGCCATCCTTCCTTGGCTTCGCGCTTGGTGAAGTGCGACTCTTCGGTAGGCAGCATTTCGCCGCCGCCACTTTCGACAATGCACTTGCACTGGGCGCAAGTACCGCCGCCGCCGCAGGCGGAGGACAGGAAAATACCGTTGGCCGACAGGGTGTTCAGCAGCTTGGAGCCGGCGGCAACAGTCACAGTGCGCTCACCATTGATTTCAATGGTGACGTCGCCACTGCTGACCAGCTTCGAACGGGCGATCAGAATGATGGCAACCAGCGACAACACGATGGCTGTAAACATCCCGACGCCCAGAAAAATTTCCATGTTCATCAGTTACAGCTCCTCTTTACAGTTGCACGCCGGAAAAGGACATGAAACCCAGCGACATCAGACCCACGGTGATGAAGGTGATACCCAGACCACGCAAGCCATCGGGTACATCGCTGTATTTCAACTTTTCACGGATACCTGCCAACGCGATGATCGCCAGTGCCCAGCCGATACCTGCACCAGCACCGTAGACCACACTCTCACCAAAGGCGTAGTCGCGCTCTACCATGAACAGTGAGGCACCCATGATGGCGCAGTTCACTGTAATCAAAGGTAGGAACACACCCAGCGCGTTATAAAGAGCAGGGACGAACTTATCGAGCAACATTTCAAGGATCTGCACGATGGCGGCAATCACACCGATATAGCTCAGCAGACCCAAAAAGCTCAGGTCTACATTCGGCAGACCAGCCCAGGCCAGCGCACCATCTTTCAGCAGATAGGTGTAGATCAGGTTGTTGGCCGGTGTAGTGATAGCCAGCACCACGACTACCGCAACACCCAAACCAATGGCAGTCTCAACCTTCTTGGAGATGGCGATGAAGGTACACATCCCCAGGAAGAAGGCCAGCGCCATGTTCTCTACAAAGATCGCCCGAACCAGCAGGCTTATGTAATGTTCAATCATGGCTTACATAGCCTCCTTCATGGCACGGGTCTGCGGCGCCATCTTGAATTCTGGCGCTTCTACCTGATCAGTTTTCCAGGAGCGCAGGCCCCAAATGATCAGGCCGATGATGAAGAATGCAGAAGGCGGCAACAGCAACAAGCCGTTGGGCTGATACCAGCCACCGGCGTTGACCACCGGCAGAATCTCGATACCAAACAGGCTACCGGCACCCAACAATTCGCGCACAGTCGCAACGCAGATCAGGATGAAGCTGTAACCCAGACCATTACCAATACCATCCAGGAAGCTCATGTGTGGCGGGTTCTGCATGGCGAAGGCTTCCGCACGGCCCATCACGATGCAGTTGGTGATAATCAGACCAACAAACACCGATAGCTGCTTGCTGATGCTGTAGGCATAGGCCTTGAGCACCTGGTCAACCACGATAACCAGCGAAGCAATGATCACCATCTGCACAATCATGCGGATCGAGCTGGGGATCTGGTTACGCACCACTGAGATGAACAGGTTGGACAGCGCAGTCACCGAGGTCAGTGCAATACACATGACCAGAGTCACATTCAGGCTGGTGGTTACCGCCAGCGCGGAGCAGATACCAAGGATCTGCAGCGCGATGGGGTTGTTACTGAAAATCGGATCAAAGAGCACCTGTTTGGCGCTTGCCTTAGCCATGATTATGCCTCCCCTGCGCGAAGATGATCGAGGAACTCGCCAAAGCCGTCTTGACCCAGCCAGAAACGCACCAGGTTTTCCACGCCCCGACTGGTCAGGGTCGCGCCGGCCAGTGCATCTACCTGATGCTCGGCATTCGGACTGTTACTGTCTACGCCGCCCTTGATGACGCTGATATCAACATCACCGGACTCGTCATAAACCACCTTGCCGGTCCACTGCTTCTTCCAGTTCGGGTTATCCACCTCACCACCCAGACCGGGCGTCTCGGCGTGCTGATAAAAGCCCAGCCCCACCACGGTTTTCAGATCGCTTTCCAGCGCCATGAAACCGTACAGAGTCGACCACAGACCATAGCCATGGATCGGCAGAATCAGAGTCTGGATCTCGCCCTGCTCGTCCTCTACCACGTACACGGTCGAGTAATGCGCTTGACGGCGAATGCTGGCGATATCGGCCTTGGGATCCATGCGCTCGGAGGTCTCAGGGTCCTTGGCCGCTTTTTGCTGGTCGTAGGTCAGCGGGTCTTTCGCATCGCTGAACTCGCCAGTGCGCAGATCAACCAGGCGCGGCGTGATTTGCTTGAATTGCTCCTGCACGCTCACACCTTCTTTATAAAGGCCGGCGATCTGCAGAATGTTGCGCTGTTTGTCCTGCAACTGGTTAGTGACCTGAACCGGCTTGAGTGCGACCGCAGCGGCAGACACCACTACAGAGCAGACCAAACAGACCAGGAGCGCAACCGTCAGCGTGCGGACAACGGATTCTTTCTTACTGGACATTGCGAGCAAGCCTCCGTTTGATGTTGGCCTGAACCACAAAGTGGTCGATGAGCGGTGCAAACAGGTTGGCGAACAGGATGGCCAGCATCATGCCTTCCGGAAAGGCCGGGTTGACCACACGAATGAGGATCACCATCAAGCCGATCAATGCGCCAAACAGCCATTTGCCGGTGTTGGTCATGGAGGCTGATACCGGGTCCGTCGCCATGAAGATCATGCCGAAAGCGAAACCGCCCACCACCATATGCCAATACCAAGGCACCGAGAACATCGGATTGGTATCCGAACCTATGCTGTTGAACAGCAGGCTGGTGGCAATCATGCCGATCATTACGCCGGCGACGATACGCCAGTTGGCGATCTTGGTCAGCAGCAGTACCGCGCCACCGATAAAGATGGCCAGCGTAGAGACCTCACCCATCGAACCCTGCAGGTTGCCGTAGAAGGCGTCCCACCAGGTGATGCCCTGGGCAACCACCTGCTCGATGCCGCCAGACGCCGCCATGCTCAGCGCGGTAGCGCCAGAAAAACCGTCCACTGCTGTCCAGACTGCGTCGCCCGACATCTGCGCCGGATAGGCGAAGAACAGGAAGGCGCGGCCGGTCAGTGCCGGGTTGAGGAAGTTCTTGCCGGTACCGCCAAAGACTTCCTTGCCAATCACCACGCCAAAGCTGATACCCAGCGCGACCTGCCATAGCGGAATGCTCGGCGGTACGATCAGGGCAAACAGAATCGAGGTAACGAAGAAGCCTTCGTTCACTTCGTGCTTGCGGATGGAGGCAAAAACCACTTCCCAGAAGCCGCCAACCAGGAAGGTAACGGCATACACGGGCAGGAAGTAGGCAGCGCCGTGAATCAGGTTGTCCCATAGGCTGTCGGGGTTGAAGCCGGCAAACAGTGAGATCAGCGCGATACGCCAGTTATCCTGGGCCGCCAGCAGGTCTGCATTACCAGCATAGATACTGTTCGCCTGGTGACCGATGTTGTACATCCCGTAGAAGATAACCGGGAAAGTACAAAGCCATACGGTAATCATCATGCGCTTGAGGTCGAGACCGTCACGCACGTGGGCGGTGGTCTTGGTGACACTGCCCGGGCGATAGAAGAAGGTATCAACGGCTTCGTAGAGGGCATACCACTTTTCGTGCTTGCCGCCCTTCTCGAAGTTGTGCTCGATCTTGTCGAGGAATGCGCGTACACCCATGACTTAACCCTCCTTCTCAATGCGAGTCAGGTTATCCCGCAGAATCGGGCCGTATTCGTACTTGCCAGCACAGACATAGCTGCAGAGCGCCAGATCCTCTTCATCCAGCTCCAGACAACCCAGCTTCTGGGCCATCTCGGTGTCACCCACGATCAGGTAACGCAGCAGTTGGGTAGGCAGAATATCCAGCGGCATGACCATCTCGTAGTTGCCCACCGGAACCATGGCGCGCGGGCTGCCATTGGTGCTGGTATCAAAATTGAACAGGCGCGAAGGAGCCAGCTTGGAAACAAAGATATTCAGCACCGAGTGCTTGTTTTTGCCGGCGCGTAGATAGTGCAGCAGCTGACGCTCGTCACCTTCTTTCAGTACCGACACCTGGGAGTGGAAACGGCCCAGATAGGCAACCGGACCACGGGCCATGCGGCCACCGAACACAGAGCCGGAGATTACCCGGTTGTTCGCCGGGGTCAGCTCACCCGCGGTGAGCTCTTCCAGGTTGGCGCCCAAACGGGTTTTCAGCAGGCGCGGCTTTTCAACCTGTGGGCCGGCGAGTGCGACGTAGCGATCAGTCCAGAGCTTGCCCTGGGTAAACAGCACGCCCACGGCGATGACATCTTGGTAGTTGATCTGCCAAACCGTCTTGCTTTCACTGACCGGGTCAAGATTGTGGATATGCGTGCCGGCCAGACCGGCCGGATGCGGACCGGCAAATGCCTCGGCACTCACACCAGTGACCGACTCACCCGGCAGGCTCACACCTTCAGCCTTGCACAGCCAGACCTTGGCCAGGCGCGCGAGCACCTTGAGGCCGCTCTCGAAGTCGGCAGCGTGTTGCTTGATGATGATAGCCGGATCAGCCGCCAGCGGATTGGTATCGATCGCGGTAACGAAGATGGAACTGGGCTTGCCATCGACCGCAGGGGTTTTACTGAACGGCCGCGTGCGCAGGGCGGTCCACAAACCGGAGTTGATCAGCTGATCACGTACCGCCTGCGGGTCCAATGCAGCAAGCTGCTCGGCAGAGTGGGCATCGAAAGGCACTGCATCATCACCGTCGATGTCGATAACGACAGACTGCAGCACGCGCTTTTCACCGCGATTGATGGCACTGACGATACCGGCAGCGGGCGAAGTAAAAATGACACCAGGCGTTTTTTTATCACTGAACAGGAGCTGACCCAGCTTGACCCGGTCCCCCTCGCGCACCTCCATAGTGGGCTTCATACCATGGTAATCGAAGCCTACTACAGCGACACTGCGTACCTGACGGGCGTCATCGATACGCTGCTCGGGTGAGCCGGTGATTGGCAGATCCAAGCCCCGTTTGATTTTTATCATACGAATAGCCTAATCACTAGTTTGGAATCTTTAAGGGCGGGCTGCTGGTGCGGAGCACAACAAGCTCTGGCGGAATGGCTCTTGGCAACAGACACGGAATCAGGGCGAGGCAGCCACAAACCCCCATCAAAAATCCCGCTAAGTATAAGGTTCCTGCCCAGTCAATGCTACTCAGCCCCTTGGTTTTTTCCGGTTTTTAATCGACTACATTGATGAAATCTATGGCGCTGAAACCCGCGCTATTACGGCCATTGGCGTAGACTGAGACACTGCATTGCCAACCCGGAGACAATCATGCGCACGCCCTACCTGCTGCTTGCCAGCCTATTACTGGCAAATACTGGCTACGCCAGCACCGAGCGCTTCAATCAGGCCAGCTTCGCCGACAGCGTCACCGTGCAAAACAGTAACCAAGTATTGCAACAGCGTAGTCGCTATCTGCTGGAATATCTTTTTGTCGACGTATACAGCGCCGCACTTTACGCACCGGCAGACAGCCAACTGTCCTCACTGTTGACCAGCGACAACCCATTGCGCCTTGAGCTTTACTACTACCGCTCGATCAAGCGCAGCGACGTAATCAAGGCGGCCTGGACCGCCTTGAATCGTCAGTACAACGCGGCGACGCTGGCCGAGCTCAAGCCGAAAGTCGACCGCCTGCATGCCACCTTCAAGGACATCCAGCCCGGCGACCGCTACAGTCTTACCCGCCTGAACGAAGGCACCCTGGTACTGCAACTCAACGGCGCAACCGTATTCACCGCCAACGACAGACAGCTGGCCGACGCTTATCTGGGCATCTGGCTGCGGGCAAACGGTTTGTCGGACGACCTGCGCAATGCCCTGCTGAACTGACCGGGGCAAATCACAGACAACAAAAAAGGCGCCGAGGCGCCTTTTTTGCAATGCCCATCAATCAGGCCGGGAACGCCGGCGGATTAACGTGAGCCATGTCTTCCAGAATACGCACTACCTGGCAGCTGTAGCCAAACTCGTTGTCATACCAGACGTACAGAATAACGCGATTGTCGTTGCAGATGGTCGCCTCAGCATCAACCACACCGGCGTGACGCGAACCCACGAAGTCGGAAGAAACCACCTCTACCGAGTTGGTGAAGTCGATCTGCTTGTGCAGGTCAGAGTGCAGCGCCATGTGACGCAGGTACTCGTTCACCTCATCACGATCGGTCGACTTTTCCAGGTTCAGGTTGAGAATAGCCATGGAAACGTTCGGCGTCGGCACACGGATAGCGTTACCACTCAGCTTGCCCGCCAGCTCCGGCAGTGCCTTGGCAACCGCCTTGGCAGCACCGGTCTCGGTAATAACCATGTTCAACGCAGCGCTACGACCGCGGCGATCACCCTTATGGAAGTTATCGATGAGGTTCTGGTCGTTAGTGTACGAGTGAACCGTCTCAACGTGACCATTGACGATGCCGAACTTGTCGTTGATGGCCTTGAGCACCGGCACAATGGCGTTGGTGGTGCAAGACGCAGCGGAGATGATCTTGTCTTCCGGGGTCATCGCAGCGTGATTGATGCCGTGCACGATGTTTTTCAGGTCGCCCTTGCCCGGTGCAGTCAAAACCACCTGACTGGCACCCTTGCACTGCAAGTGCTGGGAAAGGCCGGCCTCGTCGCGCCATACGCCGGTGTTATCAACGATGATCGCATCGCTTATGCCGTAGCTGGTGTAATCGATGCTGGCTGGATCGCTGGCATAAATAACCTGGATCTGATTGCCATTGGCAGTCAGCGTGTTGTTTTCTTCGTCAATGGTGATGGTGCCTTGGAAGGAGCCGTGTACAGAGTCGCGGCGCAGCAGGCTGGCGCGCTTGGCCAGGTCGTTGGCAGCACCCTTGCGAACCACAATGGCGCGCAGACGCAGGCCATCGCCAGCACCGGCCTTCTCGATCATGATGCGGGCCAGCAGGCGACCGATACGCCCAAAGCCGTAAAGCACTACGTCACGACCCTGGCGGCGCTCGCCAGTGTGGCCAATGACGCTGCTCAACTCGTCACGCAAGAAAGCATCCAGATCATCGCTGCCACTCTCGCGGAATTTTTTAACCAGACGAGCGAGGTCGATGGACGCTGGGCCCAGGTCAAGGTCAAGCAGCGCTTTGATAACCGGGAAGGTGTCGTGCACTGACAGTTCGGTGTCGTCGATCTGACGCGCAAACCGGTGTGACTTCAACAGACTGATGACCGAGCGGTTGACCAGGCCACGGCCATAAATGGACGTCACCACGTTGTGCTCACGGTACAGACGACCGATCAGAGGAATCATGGCTTCGGCGGTCGCTTCACGATCCGTCCAGCTTTCCAGACACTGCTCGAATTGGGCTTGAGTCACGGCTTTACCTTCCAAGTCTTGATAACTAAAGGGCGCATATTATGCTGTCCGCAGCCCGCCGAGGCAATGTCCTGTCCAAAAACAGCCGCAGAATGCCCCATGAGCAGGCTGACGGCGTTACACTTAGCTCCTTCTGAGAACGGGCCGAATCGCGACTGGCGATACGGCGCCAAGCTACGCGACCATCAAGAGCCTACTGCATGCCTGTTGAAACCTCTCTGTTGTCACCCCCAGCCAGCCAAGGCCCTGGATCAAAGGCACACTGGGCCGGATTGCACGGGGCAGCAAGGGCGCTGGCGATAGCAGAAGCCGCCTCACAGCATCGCGGTCTGAGCCTGGTCATCAGCACCGACACCTCCGCCGCCGACAGTCTGGAACAGGAGCTGCGCTTTTTTTCGCCCGAGTTGCCAGTACTTAGCTTCCCTGATTGGGAAACGCTGCCCTACGACCGCTTTTCACCGCACCAGGACATCATTTCGCAGCGGCTGCGTACGCTATTCCAACTACCCCAGGTCGAGCAGGGAATACTGGTAGTACCCCTGACCACCCTGTTGCACCGCTTGCCGCCACGCAGCTTTCTCGGCGGCTCGGTATTGATGCTGGAGCTGGGCCAACGCCTGGACATCGAGCAGATGCGCCTGAACCTGGACGCCGCCGGTTATCGTTGCGTCGACACCGTGTACGAGCACGGCGACTATGCCGTGCGCGGCGCCCTGCTCGATCTTTACCCCATGGGTAGCAAACTGCCCTATCGCATTGATTTGTTTGACGATGAAATCGAAACCCTGCGCACCTTCGACCCGGAGAGCCAGCGCTCGATCGACAAGGTAGAGCGTATTCATCTGCTGCCGGCCAAGGAGTTTCCGCTCGACAAGTCTGCACTGACCGGTTTCCGCGCCCGTTTCCGCGAGCGCTTTGAGGTAGACCATCGGCGCTGTCCGCTGTACCAGGATCTCGCCGAAGGCCTGGTACCGCCGGGCATCGAATATTACCTGCCGCTGTTCTTCGATGAGCTGGGTAGCCTGTTCGATTACCTACCGCAGAACACTCATTTATTCACCCTGCCCGGTATCGAAGCCAGCGCCGAGCATTTCTGGAACGACGTGCGCACCCGGCATAGTGAACAGGGCGTAGACCCAACCCGCCCCTTGCTGCCGCCCGGCGAGCTGTTTTTGCCGGTTGAAGAATGCTTCGCACGCATCAAGGGTTTTGCCCGCACCATTTGCCATCAGACCGAGTTGGCTGATGGCGAGCGCGGCACCGACCTTGGTTGCCTGCCACCGCCCGAACTGCCCATCGACAACAAGCTGGAAAATCCGCTACAAGCGCTACAACGCTTCTTGCAGGCGCACAACGGGCGCACCCTGTTTGTCGCCGAAACGGCTGGCCGTCGAGAGGCGCTGATCGAACTGCTGGCGCGCATTGATCAGCGCCCCCAGCAAGTCGACAGCTGGCTCGACTTTGTCAACACCGAGCATTCGCTGGCCATGACCATAGCGCCGCTGGACCAGGGGCTGCTCACACAATCGCCAGCGATAGCCGTTATCGCCGAGAGCCAACTGTTCGGCCAGCGTGTCATGCAGCGCCGCCGCCGTGGCAAAGCCACGGATATGGGCGACGCCATTATCCGCAACCTGACCGAGCTGCGCGAAGGTGCGCCCGTGGTACACATCGACCACGGCGTAGGCCGCTACCTGGGTCTGACCAACCTCACAGTCGAGGATCAGCAGACCGAATTTCTGATGCTGGAGTACGCCGACGAAGCCAAGCTCTATGTGCCGGTAGCCAACCTGCACCTGATCGCACGCTACTCCGGCTCAGAGGATGAAAACGCCCCACTGCATCGCCTTGGCTCCGAAACCTGGCAGAAAGCCAAGCGCAAAGCCGCCGAGAAGGTACGCGATGTGGCTGCCGAGCTGTTGGATGTCTACGCGCGTCGCGCCGCGCGGGCAGGCTTCAGCTTCAGCGCACCGGAACGCGACTACCAGAGCTTTGCCGACGACTTCCCGTTCGAGGAAACCGCCGATCAGGAAGCCGCCATCACCGCCGTGCTGCAAGACATGACCAACCCGCAACCGATGGACCGACTGGTCTGTGGCGACGTCGGCTTTGGCAAGACCGAAGTCGCCATGCGCGCGGCCTTCCTCGCCGTACATAGCGGCAAGCAGGTGGCGGTACTGGTACCCACTACCCTGCTCGCCCAGCAGCACTACAACAGCTTCAAGGATCGCTTTGCCAACTGGCCAGTGAAGGTCGAGGTGATGTCCCGCTTCAAGTCGGCCAAAGAGGTCAAGGCCGCGGTTCAGGAGCTGGCTGAGGGCAAGGTCGATATCATGATCGGCACCCACAAGCTGCTGCAGGAAGATGTGAAGTTTCAGGATCTGGGGCTGGTCATCATCGATGAGGAACATCGTTTTGGTGTACGCCAGAAGGAACAGCTGAAGACCCTGCGCAGCGAAGTGGACGTACTGACGCTTACCGCCACGCCCATTCCGCGCACACTGAATATGTCCTTCTCCGGTATGCGCGACCTGTCGATCATCGCGACGCCGCCAGCGCGGCGCCTGTCGGTCAAGACTTTCGTCATGTCGCAGCAGAAACCGGTACTCAAGGAAGCGATACTGCGCGAACTGTTACGCGGTGGGCAGGTTTATTACCTGCACAACGAAGTGCAGACCATCGAGAAATGCGCCGCCGATCTGGCCGAACTGATTCCCGAGGCACGTATCGCCGTCAGCCATGGGCAAATGCCCGAGCGGGCCCTGGAGCAGGTGATGCGCGATTTTTATCACCGCCGTTTCAATATTCTGGTGACCACGACCATCATTGAAACCGGCATCGACGTGCCCAGTGCCAACACCATCATTATTGAACGCGCCGACAAGTTCGGCCTGGCCCAGCTGCACCAGCTACGCGGGCGCGTGGGCCGCAGCCACCACCAGGCTTATGCCTACCTACTGACGCCGGAGGGCAAGAAGGTTACCCGCGATGCGGAGAAACGGCTGGAAGCCATCGCCATGGCCCAGGATCTGGGCGCCGGCTTTACCCTGGCGACCCACGATCTGGAGATTCGCGGCGCTGGCGAGCTGCTGGGCGACGGCCAAAGCGGTCAGATTCAGGCGGTCGGCTTTACGCTCTACATGGAAATGCTCGAACGCGCGGTCAAGGCCATCAAGCAGGGCAAACAGCCGGAACTGGATCAGCCATTGGGCGGCGGGCCCGATATCAACCTGCGCCTGGCCGCGCTCATTCCCGACGATTATCTGCCCGATGTACATGCGCGGCTGATTCTGTACAAGCGCATTGCCAACGCCACCGACGACGAAACACTAAAGGACCTCCAGGTCGAAATGATCGACCGTTTTGGCCTGTTACCCGAGCAGGTCAAGACGCTATTTCGCGTTACCGCATTGAAACTGCGCTGTGACCCTCTGGGTATCACCAAGGTGGATGTAGGCGCCGAGCACGGTCGGATCGAGTTTGGCGCGCAAACCGAGATAGACCCCATGGTGCTGGTGCGCATGATTCAGGACAATCCGCAGCGTTATCGCCTTGAAGGCGCGACCGTATTCCGCTTCAATGCGCCCATGGGCGGCGTGGAGCTGCGCCTCAATACTGTAGAAGCACTACTCGACCGACTGGCGCAAGCGCCACAGGAAACAAACCCGAAAGGCAAAGGAAAACGCCCATGAAGCATTTGTGCAAGAAGCTCGGCCTGGCCCTGCTGGCCACCCTCGTCAGCACAGTGGCGCTGGCACAGTCAGCCGATGAATACCTGGTGGAGGTGGTCTTTTTTGGGCAACCCTCTGCACCGTTGGTAGTGGGCACGCCACCGGATCTCGACTGGGCCGACAACGCGACCAAGCTGGATGAGACCACGCGCAGCGACGTGCGTGCAATCGACCCGACACGCTTCCGCCTGGACCCAGACGTACGCAAACTGGAGCAAAAGGGTTATCAGATCTATCTGCACCAGGCCTGGTCTCAGCCGCTGGACAACAACCTCGATATAGCCCTGAGCAAGGGCCAGGCCGATAACGGTATTTATCCGGTACAGGGCCTGGTCAATCTCAGTCAGGACAATCTGATGGAGATCGCTGTGTCATTCTGGCGTAACCGCACAGCGAACGAGGTACAGATGAGCGGCGCCTCTGTTATCTCCGAGCATCTGCATCAGAAACGCGCCCTGCGTTTGAACGAAACCCATTACCTGGACCACCAGAGCCTGGGCATGCTGGTGCGCGTCAGCCGCTGACCTTGGATTGCCGCCGCGCTGTCAGGATGACGACGGCGCTGCCGCAATCAACTCGCTCAATACCTGCTTGACCTGCTGCATACCCTGCGCAATGACCGCCTCTATGCTGGCCATGGTAATCACCTCGGATGACTTGCCAGCGGCGGGATTCACCACCAGCGCCAGGCAGGCATAGGGCAACGCCAGTTCGCGAGCGAGCGCCGCCTCGGGCATCCCGGTCATGCCCACCAGATCCGCGCCATCACGCTCCAGCCGCACAATCTCCGCCGCCGACTCAAGCCGCGGCCCCTGCGTCGCCGCATAGACACCGCCCTGCAGATAGCTGAGGTCGCGTGCCTGCAACAACGCCCCCAGCCGCGCAGAGAGCTGCGCATCATAGGGCCAGGAGAAGTCGACATGCACCACGTGCTCCAGATCATCCTCAAAAAAACTGGAGGCACGCCCCCAGGTGTAATCGATGATCTGGTCGGGCACACAGAAGCTGCCCGTGGTCAGCTGCGGATGAATCCCGCCCACCGCATTGACTGCCACAATCTGCTGTACACCCGCCGCTTGCAGTGCCCAGAGGTTGGCGCGGTAATTGACCCGGTGCGGTGGAATACGGTGCGGCTTGCCATGGCGCGCTAGAAAAACCACCTCCTCGCTTCCCATGCGCCCGTGCACCAGCGGCGCAGACGGCCTGCCGAAAGGTGTTTCGGGCCAGTCCTCGCCAAGTAGCTCAATGCCATCCAGCTCGGTCAGGCCGGTGCCGCCAATAATCCCCCAGGTGCTCATGCGTTGCTGCCCTCTGGTGCGTGCCTTGGCTGTTTGGATGATTCAGGTTCGCCCTGGCGTTCACCTTGCTGCGCCTCAGCACGCAAGGCCAACGGATCAGGCAGATGCAGGGTAGAGGTCGGGAAGGCCACCTGCGCTTCGTGCTCTTCAATGATTGCCAGAATCTTCAGCAGCACATCTTCTTTGACGCGGTGATATTCCGCCCATACCGGCGTGGTAAAGCAGTAAATGAAGAAGTCTACCGAGGATGGCGCGCAACGGTCGAAGAACACCATCTGGGTTTGATCCTGCGCGATATCTTCATGCTCCTTGAGCATCTCGCGGACCTTGTGCACGATCGGTTCCATATGGCCGATATCCGCGTAGCGGATGCCGATGTGCTCATAAATACGCCGATGCGTCATGCGCGACGGGTTCTGCACCACAATATTGTTGAAAATCGCGTTGGGGACATAAATGGGCCGCTTATCAAAGGTGCGAATCCGCGACAGACGCCAGCCGATGTGCTCGACGGTACCTTCAATATCGCGATCGGGCGAGCGCACCCAGTCACCAACAGCAAAGGGCCGGTCGAGGTAAATCATCAACCCACCGAAGAAATTGGCCAGCAGATCCTTGGCCGCAAAGCCAACCGCGATGCCGCCGATGCCACCAAACGCCAGCACACCGGAAACGCTATAGCCAAGGGTCTGCAGAATAACCAAGGCAGCGGTGATGATGACCGAGGCACGCAGCAATTTGCCAATCGCGCTGACCGTGGTCTGATCTACCGGTTTTTCGCGATAACGCGGATCAACCAGGCGTTTTTCAATCTGTTTCATCAGCCGCAGAATGAACCAGCACAGTAGAACAATAAGCAGAATGCGCTGAATCTGGTCCAGTACATCTGCCAGACCCTCATCCATCTGGTTGGCGGTAATCCGCGCCGCCCACATCAATCCCATCGACCAGATCAGCACCCACGCCGGGCGCCGAGCCGCGTAAACCAGGGCGTCGTCCCACATGTTATGGGTGCGCTCGGCACGGCGCTCAAGGTGATCAAGAACGCGCTTGACGACGTAAGCCGCCACCAGCGCGGACAGTACCACCGCGAACACCTGATACACCCAGGCTTCTCCGATCAGCGGTATTTGTTCCAGATTCAGCTCTGCAGTCAGATCATTAATGGTGTCAATCAAACCAGGTCCAGCTCCCTGAGAAGTGAGTAATGCGTGCGCCATTCGGGGCGCGCCTTGTAGTCCGCCGCCACCGTGCTGCGCGCCAGCATGCGCGACAGCCCTGCAGGCGGCTGCAGTTGCCGCGTCTGTGCGTGTATCAACCCCTGCTCTGCTGTTGCTCTGTCATTGCAAATCAACAGCATGTCGCAGCCGGCATTCACCGCGGCATCGATGCGCTCGGCAATGCCACCCACCACATGAGCGCCCGCCATGCTCAAATCATCGCTGAAAATGACGCCGGTAAACTGCAGCTCCTCACGTAGTACCTGCTGCAACCAGTACCGTGAGAAACCGGCAGGCATGGCATCCACCTGCGAATACACCACATGGGCTGGCATGATGCCCCCCAACTGCCCGGCCAACAGCGCAAAGGGCTTCATATCCACCGCCCGAATCTGCTCCTCGCTGCGCTCATCGATCGGCAACGCAAAGTGCGAATCGGCCTCGGCCCAACCATGCCCCGGAAAGTGCTTACCCGTCGCCACCATGCCCGCCTGGGTCAATCCATCGATGTAAGCGCTGGCAAGAAAGCTCACACATTCGGGGTCACTACCCAGTGAACGGTTACCGATGACCCCGCTGCGCCCGTGATCCAGATCCAGCACCGGCGCAAAGCTGATGTCCACGCCGCAAGCTAGCATTTCCGTCGCCATCAGCCAGCCGGCGGCGCGCGCGGCAGCGCCAGCCTGCTCGCCGCCCTTACGGGCGATATCTGCCAGCGCCGGTAAACGCTGCACGCCACGGCGCAACCGCTGCACTCGCCCGCCCTCCTGGTCTATTGCGATCAACATATCGGGGCGTACTGCCCGGATAGAGCGCACGAGCTGGCGCACCTGCTCAGGCGATTCAGTGTTACGCGCGAACAGGATCATGCCACCGACTTCCGGCTGACGCAGCAAATCGCGGTCTTGTGGCTCAAGCCAGAGGCCTGGCAGATCCAGCATCAATGAAGCGTGTTTCAAACAAAGGTCTCCTGACTTGGAAAGCGACGCCCAGGCTTAGTTAATCGGCGTCAATCTGAACAGTGCAACCGACCGGCGTCCGCTCGAACAGTTCCAGCATGTCGGTGTTGCGCAAGCGAATACAGCCATGCGACAGCGGCACCCCCATGGGCTGGTCATCGCCCGTGCCATGCAAATAGATATAGCGGCGCTGGGAGTCGACCTGACCACCGCGATTGACGCCGGGCTGGTTGCCGCATAACCAGAGTATGCGGGTCAGTATCCAGTCCCGCTGCGGGTTCGCCGCAGCCAGAGCGGGCGTCCACACCTCGCCCGTCGGACGACGACCGCGATATACCGCGTTAAGCGGCTCACCGTCGCCAATGCGCGCGCGCACCCGATGCGCGCCACGCGGCGTGCAACCCGAGCCGTTCTGCTCACCTGGCCCGTTAAGGGCTGAAGAAATGGGATAGCGGCACACAGCCGCGCCACCACTGAAACCGGTGAGCTGCTGATTGCCTATCGAGATGTGAATATGGTCCAGCGGCATGACTGTCTCCGTTATCTGCGCACACGATAACGGATCAGCTGCATACAGGTAAGGGTAAAACGCTAAACCGCCGCGCTTTCCGGCTGCGTCACTCTGGCGGGCAAGTTGTCTGCGCGCATACCGGCCGCCAGAAAAGGCACCATCAGACGCAGCACTTCATCCACTGCACGATGCTCGGCAAACTCGGCCTCCGCGATAGCGCGCAGCGCTTTCATACTCGACATGGTGAAGGCTGCGCTGCCCAGCATGAAATGCACGCGCCAGAACAGCTCCTGCGGCGGAATGGTCGGCACAGCCCCGTAAACCAGCGCCATATAGCGCTGAAATACCTTGCCGTACACTTCGGCCAAATATTTGCGCAAGTGGCCCTGGCTTTGACTGAAGGCCAAGCCCAGCAAACGCATGAAGGTAGACAAATCATTGCCGCTACGTGGCTTGACCGCCAGTGCCTGGTCAACCAGCATCTCCAGCAACTGCTCAAGACCAAGCTGGCGCAGGTCTCCACGCTGCTCGTGCTGATCCAGCTCACGCTCCAGGCTACTGACGAACGGATCAAGAAAGCGTACGAAGACAGCTTGGATCAGCGCCTTTTTGGAGCCGAAGTGGTAATTGACCGCCGCCAGATTGACCCCCGCCTTACTGGTAATCAGACGCAGGGACGTTTCAGCAAACCCCTTCTCGGCAAAGAGTTGTTCTGCTGCATCCAATATGCGTTTAACGGTATCAGACTGCGCCATGTGGACTCCCAGGCTACAAACAATTGTTTCAAACATACGTTTAAAACAGACAAACTGTCAACCCTGTATGGAGCACCGAAACTGTCTCATTAAACGACGCAGACGCCAAGCCTGAAATGCGCTTGAGAAAAACAGGGGTTGCCGAGCAAGAACAACTGTATATAATCACAGCTACTGGATAAACAAACAGGCGCACTTCCATGCAGAAGCTTACCGCAAGACAACAGCAGGTATTGGCCTTCATCAAGGAGTACATGGACGGCAACGGCTACCCGCCGACGCGCGTCGACATCGCCAAGACCTTGGGCTTCAAATCGCCCAACGCTGCCGAGGATCACCTGCGCGCCCTTGCCCGCAAGGGCGCTATCGAAATGATTCCAGGCGCTTCCCGCGGCATCCGTCTGCCCGAGGCCGAGCAGGAAACCAGCGACGACCAGCTTCCGGTTATTGGCCGCGTTGCCGCTGGTGCGCCCGTTTTGGCACTGGAGAACATCGAAGACCATTGCCGCATTGACCCCGGCTTCTTTCACCCGCGCGCCGACTATCTACTGCGTGTGCAAGGTGAAAGCATGAAGGATATCGGCATCATGGATGGCGACTTGCTCGCAGTTCACCGTACCAGCGAAGCGCGCAACGGCCAGATTGTCGTCGCCCGGATTGGCGATGAAGTCACCGTTAAGCGCTTTCAGAAGCAGGGGCGCAAGGTTTCCCTGATTGCGGAAAACCCCGAATTCAAGCCGATTGAAGTCAATCTGGCAGAACAGGAACTTACCATTGAAGGTTTGAGCGTCGGTGTAATCCGCCGCTGAGGAGCTGAGAATGCAGTACGCCCGCCCTGACCAACAGACACTGACCCAGGCCGACCTGTTTCACAATGCGCTGATGGCAACGCGCATGGAACACAGCCGGTTTTCTCGCGCCATACCACAGCAGCCGGCAACCGCGCCGGCCGATGAGCCGGAGTACGGTTACAGCGAAATAAGCCTGCAGGGCGCGGCGCGCCAATGCTTGCAATGGCTGGCACCGGTGCTGCGCGACCTCAGCAATAGCGCTGCACCGCGCTGGCTCACTTTGATCGACCCGCCGGCCAGTCTCAGCAACCAGTGGCTACGCAGCGCCGATCTGGACCCCTCACGGATCATGATCGTTCGCTCCAAGCCCGGCATGGATGCCACCAAACTCTGTTGTGACCTGCTCAAACTGGGCTGCAGCCATACCGTCGTCAGCTGGCTATCACCTGACAGCAGCACTGCGCCGCGCCTTGAGCGTGCAGCTCAGAGCGGTCAGTGCCGCAGCCTCAACATCCGCCTGCAGGCTGCCTGAACGGCAGCCACAAAAAAGCCGCAGAATCAGCTGCGGCTCATACTCTAATCTGGCTCACCTTGCCGGCCCGATGCCTAGTGAAGAACGCGATCCTCTGGAACGTGATCGTCCTCGTCTTCATCCATCATCTGCCCGGCCATCTGCATGCCGGCACTAATCATGGCCTTAGCCACTTCGATGTAGTTGCCCTGCAGGTAGTCCTTTGCATCCACCGAAAACTCGATCACCAGCAACGGCTCGCCCTCCTCATCGGAGCGACGCAAGGCCACCTTGCCGTTATCCAGCTCTACGATTTCAAGAAAGGGTGAAGGCATCTGATCTAATCTCCTGTGGTGCAGGCGCGCAGTTTACCACACCCGCCTCGGCACCGCAGCCCTGCTACCACTCGACCATGCCTTCACGGTAACTGCGTACTCGCTCGGACAGGGCAGCCCAGGCTTCCTGAGCCTCAGCCAGCCCCCACTCACCTCCCTTGACCGCACTACTGGCAATCAGGCTGTTTGCGGAGGCTTCGGGTAAGGGTGGCGCTTGCAGCTGCTGCCAGGCTGCCAGCAGTCGCGCCAACCAGGTTTCGCGGTTGTCCGCCAGCTCGGTCAGCTCCGCCAACTCGGGGCCCGGAAAACGTGCCACCACCGAGGGCAACAAAGCCGCCTCAACCTGACGCAGCTCTACCAATGGCCAGCGGTAGCGGTCTGCCACCTCGTGCACCACAGCGAGTACGCCGCGATACAGGTGGAATATCGCGTGCTCGCGGTGGTACTGCACCAGGCTGAGTGCATCCAAGGCATCAGAAGCCTCGGCTTCTGCCCAGGCATCCAGCGCCCTGCGCGTAAAGAACAGGGCCTGATTGGTACGGGTATAGACTTCGTTAGCCATCGAGGCTTACCTCAACGCTTGGCTTTCTTGCGGCCGTCATCCACCGACCACTTCTTGCCGTCATGAAAAGCGCGCCATCCGCTGGGCTTGCCGTCAATTTCGCTCTGTACGTACTGTTCCTTGGTTTTGCGACTGTAACGTACAACCGTGGGGTTGCCATCCGGATCTTCAACCGGCGCGTCCATGAGGAAATGGTATTTGGGGTCGATTTCGCTCTTATGCGGCAGCAACTCCTTCACCAACGGCGCACGCGTCTCCCGGTTCTTCGGGAACTGGCTGGCAGCCAGAAACAGCCCGGAAGCGCCATCACGCAGAATGTAGACATCGTCCACCTTCTCGCACTTCAGTTCCGGCATTTTGACCGGGTCCATCTTCGGCGGAGCGGCTTCGCCGCTCTTGAGCAGCTTACGGGTATTTTTACATTCGCTGTTGGTACAGCCGAAGTACTTGCCGAAACGACCGGTTTTCAGCTGCATTTCGCTGCCACACTTGTCGCATTCCAGCACCGGGCCGTCATAGCCCTTGATCTTGAACTGACCAGTTTCAATCTCGAAGCCATTGCAATCCGGGTTGTTGCCACATACATGCAACTTACGCGTCTCGTCGACCAGATAGCTGTCCATCGCCGTGCTGCAAATCGGGCAACGGTGTTTGGCGCGCAGCACTCGAGACTCACCTTCATCGTCATCGGCAGCCACTTCGTTGCCGGGCACCAGGTTGATGGTTTCCTTACAACGCTCTTTCGGCGGTAGCGCATAGCCAGAACAGCCGAGGAAAACACCGGTCGAGGCAGTGCGAATCATCATCGGGCGACCACACGCCTTGCAGGCGATATCGGTCGGCGTAGGCTGATTGGCGCGCATGCTGCGCTCATCATCCGATGAGGAAGCTGCCTTCAGCTTGGTGCTGAAATCGGCGTAAAAGTCATCCAGCACCTGTTTCCAGATGACCTCTCCCTGGGCGACGTCATCAAGCGATTCTTCCATACGCGCGGTGAAGCCGTAGTCCATCAGGTTGGGGAAGCTTTCGCCCAAACGCTCGGTCACGATGTCACCCATCTTCTCGGCGTAGAACCGGCGGTTATTCAGCGTTACATAACCGCGATCCTGAATGGTCGAGATGATCGATGCATAGGTAGACGGGCGGCCAATGCCGCGTTTCTCCAGCTCCTTAACCAGACTCGCCTCGGCATAACGTGCCGGTGGTTTGGTGAAGTGCTGCTTGGGCTCCAGCTGCTGCAATGCCAACAGGTCCTCTACATTGATATCGGGCAGCACCTCGTCCTCGCCGCCCTTGCCCTGCGGCGGCAGCACCTTGGTGTAACCGTCAAACTTGAGGATGCGACCCTTGGCGCGCAGCTCGAAGTCACCAGCACCGACCTGAATGCTGGTAGACAGGTATTTGGCCGGTGTCATCTGACACGCCACAAACTGACGCCAGATCAGCTCGTAGAGACGCTCGGCATCGCGCTCCATGCCTTTCAGGTCAGCCTGCTTGAGCTTGACATCAGAAGGCCGGATAGCTTCGTGCGCTTCCTGTGCGCCTTCCTTGCTGCTATAGGAATTGGGCTTCTCGGGCAGGTAATCCTTGCCGAAGGTTTTCTCGATATAACCACGCGCCATGCTGACGGCATCGGCCGATAGATTGGTCGAGTCGGTACGCATGTAGGTGATGTAACCTGCTTCGTACAAGCGTTGGGCCATCATCATGGTCTTTTTCACGCTGAAACTCAGGCGCGTGCTGGCAGCCTGCTGCAGCGTGGAGGTAATAAAAGGTGCGTTAGGGCGCGAGCTCGTGGGCTTGTCTTCGCGCTTGAGAACGCGATACTCGGCTTTTTCCAGCAAGGCCAGCGCAGTATCAGCTTGCGCCTTGTCCGTTGGCCTGAATGCCTCTCCGGCCTGTTTGGCCACCTCAAAACGCACAGCCTCGGCTTTGGGCGTGTGCAGCTGCGCGTGAATCTCCCAGAACTCTTCTGGAATAAAGGCGCGAATCTCGCGCTCGCGGTCCACGATCAGCTTTACTGCGACCGACTGCACGCGACCGGCAGACAGGCCGCGGGCAATTTTCTGCCACAGCAGTGGCGATACCATGTAACCAACTACGCGATCCAGAAAACGGCGCGCCTGCTGCGCGTTAACCCGGTTCAGATCCAGTTCGCCCGGTTTGGAAAAGGCGTCCTGAATGGCTTTCTTGGTGATTTCGTTAAAGACTACACGCTTATAACGGCTATCGTCGCCGCCAATACTTTCCCGCAGGTGCCAGGCAATCGCCTCCCCCTCGCGGTCCAAATCCGTTGCGAGATAGACGGTGTCGGCGTCCTTGGCCAGGCGGCGCAGTTCGTCGACCACCTTTTCCTTGCCGGGCAAAATCTCGTAGTGCGCTGCCCAGCCGTTGTCCGGGTCCACGCCCATACGCTTGACCAGTTGTGCGCGCGCCTTGGCCTGCTTTTCCTGCTCGCTGGCCGGTGCCGCCTTGCGACCACCTTTGGGTTTGCTCTCGGTCTTGGCGCTGCCGCTGGTGGGCAGATCGCGAATATGACCGATACTCGACTTCACGATGAAATCGTTACCAAGATACTTGTTGATCGTCTTGGCCTTGGCCGGTGATTCCACAATGACCAGTGCTTTTCCCATAGGTAATCGTTTTCCTGACTCAAGCTGGTTGAATGGCCTACAAATTTTTGCAGCGCTGCCGTAACGGGTACCGCCGGCCGCCGGAGTGGCCAGAGCCTACACGTCTTCGCTGATAAAGGTAAAGCGCGGATATCTTTTGCCGTCAACCTCTACACATTCTTCGAACATGGCCTGCGGCCGTACCCAAAGATCGAAATTGCCGTAGAGCGTGCGATAAACCACCAGCGTCTCTTCAGTCTCTGAATGGGTCGCCAGGCCAATCACCTCGTAGTCCTTTCCTTTATAGTGCCGATAACGTCCGGGACGCATTACTACCCCTCCTCTATTGATGGCAGCCCTTGCCAAGCATCTGTCACACATAAAAAAGCCGAGGCCCAGGGCCTCGGCTTTTGTCACATCAGGACCGAGTTAAACGCGCTCAAACACGGTAGTGATGCCCTGGCCCAGACCAATACACATGGTCGAGATGCCGATGGTGCCCTGATTTTGCTTCATCACGTTCAGCAGCGTGCCGGAGATACGCGCACCGGAACAGCCGAACGGGTGACCCAGGGCGATAGCGCCGCCGTGCAGGTTCACCTTCTGCTCCATCTGATCAAGCAGTTTCAGGTCCTTCAGAACCGGCAGTGCCTGGGCGGCGAAGGCTTCGTTCAGCTCGACAAAGTCAACGTCGTCCATGCTCAGACCAGCACGCTTCAGCGCTTTCTTGGTCGCGGGAACCGGACCATAACCCATGATCGCCGGATCAACACCAGCCACCGCCATGGAGCGGATGACCGCCAGCGGCTCCAAGCCCAAGGCCTGAGCGCGCTCGGCAGACATCACGATCATGCAGGACGCGCCGTCGGTGATCTGCGAAGAAGTACCGGCAGTCACGGTACCGCCCTTGGGATTGAACGCCGGGCGCAGTGCGGCCAGGCTTTCCAAGGTGGTTTCCGGGCGAATGGTTTCGTCAGTGGTGAACAGCTTCAGGAAGCCGTTCTCGTCGTGACCTTCCATCGGAATGATCTCGTCCTTGAAGTTGCCTTCAACGGTCGCCTTGTGGGCCAGACGGTGAGAGCGTTCACCGAAGGCGTCCTGCTGCTCGCGGGTGATGCCATGCATCTTGCCCAGCATTTCAGCGGTCAGGCCCATCATGCCGGATGCCTTGGCAGCATACAGCGACATGGCCGGGTTCGGATCAACCCCGTGCATCATGCTGACGTGACCCATGTGCTCAACACCACCGACCACAAACACGTCACCGTTACCGGTCATGATGGCCTGGGCAGCGGTGTGCAGCGCGCTCATGGAGGAACCGCACAGACGGCTGACCGTCTGCGCTGCGCTGGTGTGCGGGATCGGCGTCATCAGCGAAGCCATGCGGGCGATGTTCCAGCCCTGCTCCAGGGTCTGGTTTACACAGCCCCAGATCACATCTTCCACTTCTGCCGGATCGATCTTCGGGTTACGCGCCAGCACGCCGGTGATCAGATTGGCTGACAGGGTTTCGGCACGTACGTTGCGGTACATACCACCCTTGGAGCGACCCATCGGGGTGCGGCCGAAGTCGACAATAACAACGTCTCTCGGATTCAGGCTCATAGATTTACTCTCGCTGTTAACCGAAGAATTTCTGGCCGGTCTTCGCCATTTCACGCAACTTTTCAGTCGGTGCATACATGGCGCCGAACTCGGCGTATTTGTCTGCCATGGCCACAAACTCGGCCACACCAATGGTATCGATATAGCGCAGTGCGCCACCGCGGAAGGGCGGGAAGCCAATACCGTAGATCAGGCCCATGTCTGCGTCGGCAGCCGACTCGACGATGCCGTCTTCCAGGCAGCGCACGGTTTCCAGACACAGCGGAACCATCATGATCTCGAGGATTTCCTCGTCGGTGAACTCGCGCTGCTCCAGTACCACGGGCTTGAGCAGTTCGTAGGTTTCGGGGTCGACTACCTTCTTCGGCTTACCCTTCTTGTCCATCTCGTACGCGTAGAAGCCCTTGCCGGTCTTCTGACCCAGACGGTTGGCTTCGTACATGACATCAACCGCGGTCTTGGTCTTGTCAGCCATACGGTCGGGATAACCCTCAGCCATCACATCACGACCGTGGTGACCGGTATCCATGCCAACGACGTCCATCAGGTACGCCGGGCCCATCGGCCAGCCAAATTTCTCCATGACCTTGTCGACGCGCTGGAAGTCTGCACCCATGTTGATCAGACGGGCAAAACCGCCGAAGTAAGGGAATAGGATACGGTTGACCAGGAAGCCGGGGCAGTCGTTGACCACAACCGGCGTCTTGCCCATCTTTTTGGCGTAGGCCACGGTGGTAGCAATTGCCTTCTCGCTGGACTTCTCGCCGCGAATCACCTCAACCAGCGGCATCATGTGCACGGGGTTGAAGAAATGCATGCCGCAGAAGTTCTCGGGACGCTTGAGCGCCTGAGCCAGATAGGTAATGGAGATGGTCGAAGTGTTGGAGGCGATGATCGCATCGTCACGTACCTGACCTTCAACCTCAGCCAGTACGGCGTGCTTGACCTTGGGGTTCTCAACCACTGCCTCAACCACCACGTCGACTTCCTTGAAATCACCGTAGGACATGGTTGGGCGAATGGCGTTGAGCGCCTTGGCCATTTGCTCAGGCTTCATGCGGCCTTTAGCCACGCGCTTGCCGAGCAGCTTGGACGCTTCGTCCAGACCCAGCTGGATGCCTTCCTCACGGATATCCTTCATCAGGATAGGCGTGCCCTTCACAGCAGACTGGTAGGCAATACCGCCGCCCATGATACCGGCACCCAGAACAGCACCCAGTTTCACGTCGCCAGCTTGCTTGTCGTACTGTTTGGCCTTGTGCTTGAGCGCCTGATCGTTCAGGAACAGACCTACCAGGCTCGCCGCCACAGTGGTCTTGGCCAGCTTGGCAAAACCGGCAGCTTCAATTTCCAGCGCTTTCTCACGGCCATGGTTGGCCGCTTTCTGGATAGTCTTGATGGCTTCAACCGGCGCCGGATAATTCGGGCCAGCCTGACCGGCAACAAAACCCTTGGAGGTTTCGAAGGCCATCATCTGCTCGATGGTGTTGAGCTTGATCTTTTCCAGCTTGGGCTGACGCTTGGCCTTGTAGTCCAGCTCGCCGGACAGCGCACGCTTGATAATATCCAGCGCGCCTTCCTTCAGCTTGTCGTCGGCAACAACGGCATCAACAGCACCCATTTTCAGCGCCTTGTCTGCACGCTGCTCGGTGCCGCCGCAAATCCATTCAATGGCGTTATCAACACCGATCAGGCGCGGCAGACGAACAGTACCGCCAAAGCCCGGATAGATACCCAGCTTCACTTCCGGCAGGCCGATCTTGGCGCTGGCAGCCATGACCCGGAAATCCGCCGCCAGACACATTTCCAGACCACCACCCAGCGCAATGCCATTGATTGCAGCAACGGTGGGTACATTCAAATCTTCAAAGGCATTGAAGATCTTGTTCGCCTCCAGATTGCCGGCTACCAGGTCTTCTTCCGGCAGCTTGAAGGTGTTGACGAACTCGGTGATGTCGGCGCCGACGATAAACACGTCCTTGCCACTGGTGACGATAACGCCCTTCACATCACTGTTGTTTTGAATGGCCTCGACTGCCGCTTGCAACTCGGACAGTGTGGCGCTGTTGAACTTGTTGACTGACTCGCCCTGCAGATCAAATCTGAGCTCGACAATGCCGTCTTCAAGACCTTGAACCGTGATGGCTTTACCTTCGTAAATCATCAACTGATCTCCACGCTATGAAAGCACATGAGAAACACCAGTCCCGCGCCCGGCAAATAAAGCCGGTGGAACACTGATGTCATGAACGATCCCGATACCTGGGAAACGATGAACTGAAAATTCATACAACCGTTTGATTCGGGTGCGCACACCTTCTGCCAAAAGCACGCAGTTGTCAATCGGGCCACTGGCAAGCGCTACGTATGCGCGCCTGAAAAACCGCAAAAAAATCAGAAATTATTTTTTTAAAACACAAGCTTACGGGGAATTCTTGAGACTAAAACTGCGGGCAATACAAAAGTGCCACTATAAGACTCAAACACCCACTTTAGCAGCTCGAAAGCGCGCAGCAAGGGCATGATGCGCGCCAGCGGCACCCCGCATCACCAGCGCGCTATACCCTGCCCAGCAACGGCGTTATGCTGAACGGCACACGGCAGCAAAACAGGCTGCACGCAGCACAGCAACACTGCTAGTATCCGCAAAAAAAGGAGAAATGCCGATGCTGTACTCACACGTGCTGGTGGCGGTGGACTTGATCGAAGAATGCCGCGCCGTTGCCGACCACGCCATGAAGCTGGCCAAAGCGCTGGATGCCAAGCTCTCGCTGTTGCACGTCGTAGAACCGCTGGCGATGGCCTATGGTGGCGATGTCCCCATGGACCTTTCGATGCTGCAACAGCAGCAATTCGAGCAGGCCAAGGAGCGTATGCAACTCTTTGCGGCAGACTACGATCTCCCTGAGGATTGCCTGCAAATTGCCTTTGGGCATCCGCGTCAGGAAATCCACCGAGTCACCGAAGAACAGGGTTGCGATCTGATTGTCGTCGGCAGCCACGGTCGCCACGGCCTGGCCCTGTTACTCGGCTCCACGGCCAACGATGTCTTGCACGGCGCGCCGTGCGATGTGATCGCCGTGCGTCTGGGCAAAAAAAGCTGAGGCTTTCCTTGCCCGCGGCACACTTCAAGCCAAAAGCTTAGATCCTAAACCCGCATGCCCCGCTTGTAGCTTGTAGCCGAGGAGCGAGGCCGGCAGCTCAGCCGCCCGCCTGCTCCTCCAACTCCGCCCAGCGCTCCATCGCCGCGTCCAGCTCCTGCTGCTTGTGCTCTGCCTGTGCCAGCACCTTGGCCGTCATATCGTGGGACTGCTGATAGAAACCAGGATCGGCAATCTGTTGCTGCAGCGCTGCCAATTCGTTTTCGAGTTTTTCCAGCGTGGCTGGCAAGGCATCCAGCTCGCGTTGCAGCTTGTAGCTGAGTTTGGCCTTGGGCGCAGCAGTAGCGGCAGCCGCCGGTGCAGCAACTGGCGCTGCCGGCGTCTCGGGCTGCGCTGGAGTTTTACTGTCTTCACCCCATTCGGCCAGGGTTTCAATACGCCCGCCCTGGCGCAGCCAGTCGGCGTAACCGCCAACGTACTCACGCACCTTGCCGTTACCCTCGAATACCAGGCTGCTGGTTACCACGTTATCCAGAAAGGCCCGGTCGTGACTGACAATCAAGACGGTACCGTCAAAGCCGGCCAGTACTTCTTCCAGCAACTCCAGAGTTTCCACGTCCAGGTCGTTGGTCGGCTCATCCAGCACCAGCATATTCGCCGGCTTGCTGAACAGACGCGCCAGTAACAGCCGCGCGCGCTCGCCACCTGACAGCGCCTTGACCGGGGTACGCGCGCGCTCTGGCGAGAACAAGAAGTCGCCCAGATAACTGATCACGTGGCGGCGGTCGCCATTGATCTCGATGAAGTCACGCCCTTCGGAAATGTTGTCGATAACGGTTTTTTCCGGCTCCAATTGGTCGCGCAACTGATCAAAGTACGCAACCTCCAGCTTGGTGCCGCTGTGAATCTTGCCGCTGTCGGGCTGTAACTTGCCCAGCAGCAGTTTGAGCAGCGTACTTTTACCGCAGCCGTTGTTGCCTATCAGGCCGATGCGGTCCCCGCGGATAATATTCATCGACAGGTCCCGCACCAGCGGCGTACGCCCAGGCCAGGCAAAGTTGATGTGCTCCACTTCAATAACGCGCTTGCCTGAGGCATCGGCGGTTTCCAGCTGAAAGCTGGCCTTGCCTTGACGCTCGATACGCTGGGCACGCTCGTCACGCATGGCCTTCAGCGCCCTTACACGACCTTCATTGCGGGTGCGTCGTGCCTTGATGCCCTGACGAATCCACACTTCTTCCTGCGCCAGCTTCTTGTCGAACAATGCATTGGCGGTGGCTTCAGCGGCCAGCTGCTGCTCCTTGTGCTCAAGAAAGCTGTGGTAGTCCCCTACCCAGTCGATCAACTGACCGCGATCCAGCTCCAGGATACGGGTGGCCAGGGCCTGTAAAAACTGGCGGTCGTGGGTAATAAAGAGGACGGCACCCCGGAAATCGAGCAACACCTGTTCCAGCCAGGCAATGGTATGAATATCCAGGTGGTTGGTCGGCTCATCCAGCAGCAGCACATCAGGCTCGGCCACCAGCGCTTGAGCCAGCAGCACCCGCCGTCGCCAACCGCCGGACAACTCAGACATCTGCTTGTCTTCCGGCAACCCAAGCCGCGTCAGTGTGGTTTGCACCAATTGGTCCAGCCGCCAGCCGTCTTTGGCTTCCAGGCGCTCCTGCACCTTCTCCAGTCGCGCCAACTCAGCGTCACCCATATCACCGGTGATCAGATGATGGTACTCGGCCAGCAGCTCGCCGACCCCAGCGAGACCTGCGGCTACGACGTCGTAGACAGTTTTGTCGTCCGCCTTGGGCAGCTCCTGCGGCAACTGGCCGATTTTTAGCCCAGGGGCAAACCAGATTTCACCTTCGTCCGCTGGTTGGTCGCCATCGATCAGGCGAAACAGACTGGACTTGCCCGCGCCATTGCGCCCGATCAGACACACCCGCTCACCCCGGTCGAGCTGAAAGCTGACCTTTTCGAGTAGCGGATTGAGGCCGAAGGCCAGCGAGACATCGGTAAAAGAGAGAAGAGCCATAACGCACCTGTGATTGAATCAGACGCGCATTCTACCCGTAGCCGGGCCAGTCTGTAACAAATGCCCACGAATTCGCCCCGCTGCCCCTTTTTTGCCGAGGGGCAAAAAGCTAAGCTGTGAGCACAGGTTCGTCGTCCGCAGCCTCTGTCTGCGAGCACCTGACATTCACCCGGCCCTCGGTTGCCCTCCCGGCAGGATTACTATGCACAGCAACATCCGTTTATACCCAGCCATTCTGCGTTACCTGCTGACAGCCAGTCTGTTGCTCGCCAGCTGTCTCGCCCAAGCCGGCAAGCTGGAAACCCAGCGTGTACTCTACGACCAGGCGATGGCAGCCATCGAAAAAGGCGACATGAGCCGCTATCGCCAGCTTGAGGGCGGGCTGCGCGATTACCCGCTGTACGGTTACTTGGTGCAAGCAGATCTGAATCGCAATTTCAGCAGCGCCTCGGATGAGCAAATCAGCGTGTTTCTGCGCACCTACGGCGACCTGCCCTTTGCCAACCGCCTGAAAGCGCGTTGGTTGGAACGGCTCGCCAAGCAGGCCAAATGGACTACCTTCGAGCAAAATTACACTGCCGCAGACAAGAGTGCGGCACTCGATTGCCAGGCTGCCATGTACCGGTGGCACAATGGTGATCGCGTGGGCGCCATGCAGCAGGCACAGGCACTCTGGACCGTTGGCCGATCACAACCGAACGCCTGCGACCCGCTATTCGAGCGCTGGCAACAAGCCGGTGGCCGCACCGAAGATGTAGTCTGGCAACGTATTCGCCTCGCCCTGTTCTATCGCCAGGATGGGCTGGCACGCTATCTGACCAAGCTGATGCCTGGCCAGCAAGCGCTGGCCGAGCGCTTCGTCGACACCGCTACCAAACCAACGCTGCTGCGCCAAAGCGCCAATTACCGGGTAAATGCCAGCCAGCCAGCCGACAAGCTCACCGACATCGTCACCGTCTCGCTGCGCCGCCTGGGCCGTGACGACAGCCAGGCAGCACTGGAAATCTGGCCGCAGTACAAGGACCTGCCCTACACCGAGGACGATCGCCTGGCGATCACCCGCGACATTGGCGTGCGCCGCGCGCGTAAAATTGACCCCGCCGCGCTCACCTTCATGGCAACCAACGACCCACTGATGAAAGACGATGAGATCAGCGAGTGGCGCATCCGCCTGGCCTTGCGCACGCGCAACTGGGACATAGCCCGCTCACTGACCCAGCAGATGCCCGCCTCAATGGCCAGCCAGAGCCGCTGGCGCTATTGGAAGTTGCGCAGCGCGCAGTTGGCTTCCAGCGACGCGGGCGAGCTGATCAATGAATACAAGGCTCTGGCCCAGGAGCGCGACTTTTATGGCTTTCTGGCGGCTGAGCGCAGTGGGCAACCCTACGCCCTCAACCACGTCAGCGCTCCGGTATCCGATCAGCAACTGGCCGATCTGAAGGCCCTGCCCAGCACCCAGCGCGCCTACGAGTTCCTCGGCCGCGGCGAAGTAGTCAACGCCCGCCGCGAGTGGTACCACGCCGGTGATAATTTCAGCCGTGAGCAGCTGATGGCCCAGGCCAAGTTGGCCCGTGAGATGGCTTGGTACTTCCCCGCGATTCGCGGCATCAGTATTGCCGAGTACTGGGACGACCTGGATATTCGCTTTCCGATGGCGTACCAGGAGCCGATCATGCAGCAGGCGCGGGCACGTCAGATCAACTCCACCTGGGTCTACGCGATTACCCGCCAGGAAAGCGCCTTCATGGCCGACGCCCGCTCGCACGCCGGCGCCATGGGGCTGATGCAACTGATGCCAGCAACCGCCCGCGAAACTGCACGCCAGTACGATATTCCCTACAGCAGCGCCAATGATGCCCTGATCCCTGAACGCAACATTGCCCTCGGCACGGCCTATCTGTCTCGCCTCAACGGCCAGTTCAGGGGTAACCGGGTGTTAGCCTCAGCCGCGTACAACGCCGGGCCCGGGCGCGTGCGTCAATGGACCAACGGTATGGGCAGCCTGCCGGCGGATGTCTGGGTAGAGGCCATCCCGTTCGATGAGACGCGCAAATATGTGCAGAGTGTGCTGAGTTACGCGGTCATATATGGCGAGAAGCTGGGCATCAAGCAAAGCGTGATGGAGCAGCACGAGCGTTATCTGGAGTTCTGAGTACTGGAGCCCTAGGCCTAGGACTCCAGCAACTGCAGGCGGGCGCGCACGGTTTCCACCAGTTGATCTGGCTGGAATTTGGAGAGGAAGCCGTCGCAGCCCACTTTTTCGACCATCGCCTTGTTGAAGTTGCCCGACAGCGAGGTATGCAGCACTACGAAGAGGTCTTTCAGGCGGGGGTCTTTGCGAATTTCTGCGGTCAGCCGGTAACCGTCCATCTCGGGCATTTCAGCATCGGTAATCACCATCAACAAGCGCTGGTTCATATCTTCGCCCGTGTCTGCCCAGGCTTGCAGCATACGCAGCGCCTTGAGGCCGTCGGTCGCCACGTGCATGGTTAGCTGCAGTTGCGCCAGGGTGTCGCGCAACTGGTTGATACCCGTCGGCGAGTCATCCACCAGCAACACTTCGCGGCCATGCGCCTTGCTCAGTAGCGGGTCTTCCAGCAGCTCTTCACTCACGCGGGTGTTGAACGGCACGATCTCGGCCAACACCTTCTCGACATCGATGATCTCCACCAGACGCATGTTCTCAAGGCGGGTGATAGCGGTGAGGTAATGCGCCCGCCCTGCCCCTTTGGGCGGCGGCTGCACGGTGTCCCAGTTGAGATTCATGATGCGATCGACACTGCCGACCAGGAAGGCCTGCACGGAAAGATTGTATTCGGTAACGATAATGGTGCTGTCACGCTTGGCTTCAATTGGCTGCAAGCCAATAGCGCCAGAGAGATCAATCACCGGAATGGTTTGACCGCGCAGGTGAATCACCCCGGCCACATGGGGGTGTCGCTGCGGCATCTGCGTAAGCGCGGGCAGCGTCAGTACTTCGCGAATCTTGAAGACATTGAGCGCAAACAGCTGGGGACCGGAAAGTTGAAACAACAAGATCTCAAGTCGGTTCTCGCCAACCAGCCGAGTGCGCGAATTGACCGTATCCAGAACCCCTGCCATAACCTATGCCTCGCAACGAGCAGCAGATAGCAAGATGCCATCCGTTTTGCCCAGTATAGCCACAGTTAGCCGGGTCTGGACAGATGCCGCAAAGTCGCGACCCGATTAGTAGTAGGCGTTTTCCGTTACGCTGTGGTCGGTAGAGTCTCGCACGCCGGTCAGCTCGGGGATTCGCGCTACCAGGGTCTTCTCGATACCTTCCTTGAGCGTCACATCGACCATACCGCAGCCCTGGCAACCACCGCCAAATTGCAGAATGGCGATACCGCCCTCCACCACGTCAATCAGTTTTACATCGCCACCGTGACTGGCCAGGCCCGGGTTGATTTCGGTCTGCAGCAGGTAGTTGATCCGCTCGTTCAGCGGACTGTCTTCGTTGACCATCGGCACCTTGGCGTTCGGCGCCTTGATGGTCAATTGACCACCCATGCGGTCGGTGGCGTAGTCGACCAGCGCCTCTTCCAGAAACGGCTCGCTGACCGCGTCGACCCAGACATTGAACGCCTCCAACGCGATCATGCGATCTTCCGGCTTCTCTTCGCCCGGCTTGCAGTAGGCGATACAGGTCTCGGCGTAGGGCGTCCCTGGCTGGGTAATGAACACCCGAATACCCACGCCGTCCGTATCCTGTTTGGATAGCAGATCAGCCAGGTAGTCCTGCGCGGATGGGGTGAGAATAATGCCTGCCATGAAATGCCTCGTGCTCTATGACTTGAGCGCCTAGTGTAAGGGAAGCCCGGCCACGAATAAAGTCCCACCTTTTTACTTGGTTATTATTTAACCCCCATCAATGACCCAATCGGGCCGCCGGCTGGGCAATTCAGAGTTTGCGCTGCGCGTGCTATCATTGCCGGCTTTTCGGCGTGTAACCTTGGAGTACCCATGTCTGACCGCACCACTCGCTTGACCGCACTCAATGAGGCTCTGCAGCAACGCATTCTGATCCTCGACGGCGGCATGGGCACCATGATTCAGGCCTACAAGCTCGAGGAAGAGGACTTTCGTGGTGAGCGCTTTGCCGATTGGCCGAGCGATCTCAAGGGCAACAACGACCTGCTGGTATTGACCCGCCCCGACGCCATCGGCGCCATGGAAAAGGCCTATCTTGACGCCGGCGCCGACATTATCGAGACCAACACCTTCAACTCGACGCGGGTGTCGCAAGCCGACTACGGCATGCAGGAACTGTCTTACGAGCTGAATCTGGAAGGCGCCCGCCTGGCGCGCAAGGTCTGTGACGAAAAGACCCTGGAAACACCTGACCGCCCACGCTTTGTGGCCGGCGTACTGGGACCAACCAGCCGCACCTGCTCGATCTCACCGGATGTAAACAACCCGGGGTTTCGCAATATCACTTTCGATCAACTGGTCGAGAACTACGTCGAGTCCACCCGCGGCCTGATCGAAGGCGGGGCTGATCTGATTCTGATCGAGACCATCTTCGATACCCTGAATGCCAAGGCGGCGATCTTCGCCGTGCAGCAGGTTTTCGAGGACATGGGCGTCGAATTGCCGATCATGATCTCCGGCACCATTACCGACGCTTCCGGCCGCACCCTGTCCGGCCAGACCACCGAAGCCTTCTGGAATTCGGTGCGCCACGCCAAGCCGATCTCTGTGGGCCTGAACTGCGCGCTGGGCGCCAAGGATCTGCGCCCCTACCTGGAAGAGTTGTCAAACAAGGCTGAGACCTACACCTCGGCGCACCCCAACGCTGGCCTGCCCAACGAATTTGGCGAATACGACGAAACGCCGGAAGAAATGGCCGTCGTGGTAGAAGAATTTGCCGCTGCGGGCTTCCTGAACATCGTTGGCGGCTGCTGCGGCACCACGCCTGCGCACATCAAGGCGATTGCCGAGGCAGTAGCCACGCACCCACCGCGCGCTATCCCCGAGATTCCCAAGGCCTGCCGCCTGTCGGGTCTGGAGCCCTTCACCATTGACCGCAGCTCGCTGTTCGTCAACGTGGGTGAGCGCACCAATATCACCGGCTCCGCCCGCTTTGCCCGGCTGATTCGCGAAGACAATTACACCGAGGCACTGGAAGTTGCGCTGCAGCAGGTCGAGGCCGGCGCGCAGATCATCGACATCAACATGGACGAGGGCATGCTCGACTCCAAGGCGGCGATGGTCACCTTCCTCAACCTGATTGCTGGCGAGCCGGACATCTCGCGCGTGCCAATCATGATCGACTCCTCCAAGTGGGATGTCATTGAGGCCGGCCTGAAGTGCATTCAGGGCAAGGGCATCGTCAACTCGATTTCCATGAAGGAAGGCATCGAGCAGTTCAAACAACACGCCCGTCTATGCAAGCGCTATGGCGCCGCCGTCGTGGTCATGGCCTTTGATGAGCAGGGCCAGGCGGATACGGCCGCGCGCAAGCAGGAAATCTGCCAGCGCTCCTACGACATCCTGGTCAACGAGGTGGGCTTTCCACCGGAAGACATTATCTTCGACCCCAACATCTTTGCCATCGCCACCGGGATCGAAGAGCACAACAACTACGCGGTCGATTTTATCGACGCCTGCGCCTACATCCGCGATAACCTGCCCTATGCACTGACCTCCGGCGGTGTATCGAACGTATCCTTCTCGTTCCGTGGCAACAATCCGGTGCGTGAAGCCATCCACTCGGTATTCCTGTTCCACGCCATCAAGAACGGCCTGACCATGGGCATCGTCAACGCCGGCCAGCTGGAAATTTACGACGAAATTCCGGCCGAGCTGCGCGACTGCGTGGAGGATGTGGTACTCAACCGCACCGCAAACGGCACCGAAGCCCTGCTGGACATCGCCGACAAGTACAAGGGCGATGGCAGCGTCAAGGAAGCAGAAACCGAAGAATGGCGCAGCTGGGAGGTCAACGCCAGGCTGTCGCATTCGCTGGTTAAAGGCATCACCGCCTGGATTGTGGAAGACACTGAAGAGGCACGCCAGCAGGCCAGCAGGCCGATTGAAGTCATCGAAGGCCCATTGATGGCCGGGATGAACGTAGTGGGCGATCTGTTCGGTTCGGGCAAGATGTTCCTGCCGCAGGTAGTGAAGTCTGCCCGCGTGATGAAGCAGGCGGTGGCGCATCTGATCCCCTTTATCGAAGCCGAGAAAGGCGACACGCCCGAGGCCAAGGGCAAGATTCTGATGGCCACGGTCAAGGGCGACGTGCACGACATCGGCAAGAATATCGTCGGTGTCGTGCTCGGCTGTAACGGCTACGACATAGTCGACCTGGGTGTGATGGTGCCGGCCGACAAGATTCTGCAGACCGCCATCGACGAGAAGTGCGACATCATCGGCTTGTCTGGCCTGATAACGCCGTCACTCGACGAGATGGTGCATGTAGCCCGCGAGATGCAACGCCGCGACTTCCATCTGCCATTGATGATTGGCGGCGCGACCACTTCCAAGGCGCACACTGCGGTCAAGATCGACCCCAAATATCAGAATGACGCCGTCATCTATGTGACCGATGCCTCGCGCGCAGTAGGGGTAGCTACCACCCTGTTGTCCAAGGAGCTCAAGCCGGACTACGTACGCCAGGTCCGCGAAGACTACGCCGTGGTCCGCGAGCGCACTGCCAACCGCAGCGCACGCACCGAGTATCTGAGCTACCAGCAGGCCATTGAAAACGGTCTGCAGCTGGATTGGCAGAACTATCAGCCCCCGGCGCCACAGGTAAAAGGGGTGCAGGTACTCGACAATATCGACCTCAGCGTGCTGGCCGAATACATCGACTGGACTCCTTTCTTTATTTCCTGGGATCTGGCCGGCAAGTATCCGCGCATTTTGGATGATGAAGTAGTCGGCGAAGCCGCCCGCTCACTGTTCAGCGATGCCCAAGCAATGCTGAAAAAGCTGATCGATGAAAAACTGATTACCGCCCGTGCGGTATTCGGCTTCTGGCCGGCCAATCAGGTCGACCATGACGACATCGAACTCTACGACGACGCCGGACAACCCATCGCCAAGCTGCACCATCTCCGCCAGCAGACGATCAAGCCCGACGGCAAGCCAAGCTTCTCGCTGGCTGACTTTGTCGCGCCAAGGGATAGCGGCAAGACCGACTATGTGGGTGGCTTCATCACCACCGCCGGTATTGGTGCCGAGGAGGTAGCCAAGGCCTATCAGGACAAGGGCGACGACTACAACTCCATCATGGTCAAAGCGCTGGCAGATCGTTTGGCCGAGGCTTGTGCCGAGTGGCTGCACGAGCAGGTCCGGCGCAGCCATTGGGGCTATGCACCGGATGAGGCGCTGGAAAACAACGATTTAATCCGTGAGAAGTACCAAGGTATTCGCCCTGCTCCGGGCTACCCGGCCTGCCCGGACCATACCGAGAAAGCCACGCTGTTCAGCCTACTGGACCCACAGGGCGCCTCGGGTGTCACCCTGACCGAGCACTACGCGATGTTCCCGGCAGCGGCGGTCAGCGGCTGGTACTTTGCGCATCCACAGAGCCAGTATTTTGCCGTGGGCAAGATCACCAAGGATCAGGTCGAGTCCTACACTGCCCGCAAGGGCGATACCCAGGAGTCCGTTGAGCGCTGGCTGGCGCCCAACCTAAGCTACGACAACTGATTCGGGTGGCTCTTCTACCCAATCGCGGGCGACTGCAACGCATTGCCACCCTCGGTTTACCCATCATGGGTGGCATGCTGAGCCAGAGTCTGCTCAACCTGATTGATGCCGCCATGGTCGGCAGCCTCGGCAGCCAGGCGCTCGCCGGCGTAGGCCTGGGCAGCTACGCCAATTTCATGGCCGTGGCGCTAGTGATGGGATTGGGCGCCGGAGTGCAGGCGATGGTGGCCCGCCGCCAGGGAGAAGGCAATACCGCGCAAGCGGCGGCTCCGCTGAATGAGGGGCTGCTGATTGCGCTGCTGATCGCCCTGCCCCTCACCTTGCTGTGCTGGACGCAAGCCGACACCATTATCCACTTGCTGGCCGACGACCCGGCCGTGGTGAGCATCGGTGCCAGCTACTTCCAGTGGCGCATCCTCGCCATTGCCGCAGTAGGCTGCAATTTTGCCTTTCGCGGTTACTGGAACGGCATTCACCGTGCTGGCATGTACCTGCAAATACTGATTATCATGCACCTGGCCAATGTGCTGATCAGCTATGGCTTGATATTCGGCCGCTTCGGGCTACCAGAGCTGGGGGCGGAAGGCTCAGGCCTGGGCACCGCGATTGCGATGCTACTGGGCTCTGCACTGTATTTCATTATTACCTGGCAGGCCGGACGCGAGCACGGCTTCCTGCGTGCCAGGCCACATTGGCAGGGCATTCGCGCCATGCTGCGGCTGGCAACGCCCAACTCGCTGCAACAGTTCTTTTTTGCCTCGGGCATTACCATGCTGTTCTGGATCATCGCGCAGATCGGCACGGATGAGCTGGCCATCGCACATGTACTGGTAAACCTCGCGCTATTTTTGATACTGCCCGGCGTAGGCCTGGGCATGGCCGCCACCACACTGGTCAGCCATAGCCTGGGAGCCGGCAAACCCGGCGAAGCTTACCGTTGGGGCTGGGATGTAGCGCGGGTCGCCGTGCTGTCATTATTTGTCATGGGAGTACCTTTCTGGCTCGCGCCGCACCTGGTGCTGGGCGTGTTTACCCAGGATGCTCAACTGATTGCGCTTGGCGAATGGCCCCTGCGCATTACCGGTATCGGCATGGGCCTGGACGCCACGGCCCTGGTCTTGACCCAGGCCCTGCTCGGCGCTGGCGCCAGCCGCACGGTAATGGGCGTGAACCTCGGCAGCCAATGGCTGATTTTCCTGCCGTGCGCCTACCTGGTGGGGCCTGTGCTGGGGGGTGGCTTGCTGGCGGTCTGGCTGTTGCAGTCAATTTACCGCTGTCTGACGTCGGTCATCTTTGCCGTGATGTGGCGTCGTCGCAGCTGGATCAACATCAAGCTCTGAGCCTCGCAGCCCTGCATGGACTGAAAGCGCCCTGGCAACTACGCTGTAGCCAGTAGCAACAGCTCGGAGTAACTCCTGATGAACAAGCCGATGCAGGAACCGCCACCTCAGCAGCCCATGCGCTTTCGGGACACCTTGATGAGCGTGCTGGCCGCCGCACTGGGCGTGCAGAGCAACCGGGCGCGCGAGCGCGACTTCAGCCAGGGTAAGCCCAGCCACTTCATCCTGCTGGGCGTTGCCTTTACCGGGCTATTCGTATTGATCGTGCTGGGCGTGGTGAAGCTGGTGCTGCACCTCTCGGGCGTCAGCTAAAGCGCCCGCCAATCTACCGGACAGTTACTGCCCACTCACCCAAAAGACCGCTGTGGAAACGGCCAGCAGGATGAGTACGACGGCGGCAAAAGCATCCAGCCGACTGTCCTGTTGCGAGTTGTTCTGCAGGTCATGGTCGTTCATGGGATGGACATCCTCTATTATTGTTCTGGCAGTCCAAAAGCAGGGACTTCACCCAGTTAAGACCATTACCGCAAGGGGCACAAGAAGTGCCTGATATGTGCAAAAACAATCTAAAGATATAGATAAACATTCCTTTTGTGCATATTCAAAAACTGCTATTGTCTGCCCCGCCCGAGCCTGAAGGGACATAACTAGTTAAGGAGCCAACAGCGCTCCAAGCACAGGTTTCTGTATGTATATCTACGACGAATATGATCAGCAGATCGTTGAGGACCGCGTCAAGCAGTTCCGCGATCAGACCCGCCGTTATCTCGCCGGCGAATTGAGCGAAAGCGAATTCCTGCCACTGCGCCTGCAGAACGGTCTTTACGTGCAGCGCTATGCGCCCATGTTGCGGGTTGCCATTCCCTATGGCCTGGTTTCCGCCCAGCAGATGCGCAAACTGGCTCTTATCGCCCGTCAGTATGACAAGGGCTATGCGCATTTCAGCACCCGCCAGAACGTACAGTTCAACTGGCCAGCACTGGAAAACGTGCCGGAGATTCTGGCGCATCTGGCAGAAGTGCAGATGCACGCCATTCAAACCAGCGGCAACTGCATTCGCAACACCACGACCGATCAATTTGCCGGCGTTGCCGCCGACGAACTGGTTGACCCACGCCCCTGGTGTGAAATCATTCGTCAGTGGTCGACTTTCCACCCCGAGTTTGCCTTCCTGCCGCGCAAGTTCAAGATCGCCGTGAACGGCGCAGAACAGGATCGTGCAGCCATTGGCGTGCACGACATTGGCCTGAACGTAATCCAGAACGAAGCCGGCGAGATCGGTTTTCGCGTACTGGTTGGCGGCGGCCTGGGCCGTACGCCTATCGTCGGCTCGCAGATCTGCGACTTCCTGCCCTGGCAGCACCTGCTGACCTATCTCGACGCCATCTTGCGTGTGTACAACCGCTACGGCCGTCGCGACAACAAGTACAAGGCGCGCATCAAGATTCTGGTCAAGGCACTGACGCCGGCGGTATTTGCCGAGAAGGTCAACGCCGAGTGGGCGCACACCAAAGACGGTGACACTACTCTGACCGAGCAGGAAGTGGCGCGCGTCGCCGCCCACTTCACCGCGCCCGAGTACGAAAGCTTTGCTGGCGACGATGCCGATTACCTGGCCAAACGCGACAGCGAGAAAGGCTTCAACAACTGGGCCATGCGTAATCTGCAAGCGCACAAGGTTCCGGGCTACGCCGCGGTCACCCTGTCACTCAAGCCCACCGCGGTTGCCCCTGGCGACGCCACCGACAAACAGATGGAAGCTGCCGCAGATCTGGCCGAGCGCTACAGCTTTAGCGAGCTTCGGGTAACCCATCAGCAGAATCTGGTGCTGGCCGACGTTCGTCAGAGCGATCTTTATGCCCTCTGGCAGGAATGCAAGGAGCTCGGGTTCGCTACACCCAACGTAGGTCTATTGACCGACATCATCTGCTGCCCCGGTGGCGACTTCTGCGCCCTGGCCAACGCCAAATCGATCCCGATTGCCGAAGCCATTCAGCGCACCTTCGATGATCTTGACTATCTGCACGACATCGGTGACCTCGACTTGAACATCTCAGGCTGCATGAACGCCTGCGGTCACCACCACGTGGGTCACATCGGTGTACTGGGTGTCGACAAGAAGGGCCAGGAGTTCTATCAGGTTTCGCTGGGCGGTAACAGCGGCCGCGATGCTTCGATTGGCCAGATTCTCGGCCCTTCTTTTGCCGCGGAAGAAATGCCCACAGTAGTAAGCAAGGTCATCGACGTTTACGTCCAGAACCGTACCCCCGAAGAACTGTTCCTCGATACCTTCCAGCGTATCGGCATGGCACCTTTCAAGGAGCGCGTTTATGCAGCGGCTAATTAAGAACGGCGAGATCATCGACGAGACCTGGCACCTGCTGCCCAAGGATGCCACGCTCGACGGCCTCTCCAACAGTGACGACCTGATCGTGCCCCTGGGTCTGTGGCTGGATCACGCACACGCCCTCAAGGCGCGCGACGGCGGCCTGGGTGTCTGGCTGGACAGCGATGAAGAAGTGGAAGCCATTGCCGACGACCTGTCGCATTTTCAGGTAGTCGCGCTCAACTTCCCGGTATTCAGCGATGGTCGCAACTATTCCAATGCGCGCCTGCTGCGTGACCGCTACGGTTATCAGGGTGAAGTGCGCGCTATTGGCGATGTACTGCGTGACCAGCTGTTTTTCATGCGTCGCTGCGGCTTTGATGCCTTCGCATTGCGCGCAGATCGTGATCCGGTCGAGGCACTGGAGAGCTTCAAGGACTTCTCTGACACCTATCAGAGTGCCAGCGATCAGCCGTTACCGCTGTTTCGCCGTCGCCAGACCTGAACAGCCAGGCATTAAAAAACCCGCCTCGGCGGGTTTTTTAATGCCTTAATCAAATATCAGCCGAGATTGACCAGGGTTCGGCCTACCATCTTGCCACCCAGAATGCGTTCGATTTCGGCGGGCAGGTCAGCCAATGTGATTTCCTGTACCAACTCGCCCAAATCCAGCTTCCACTGCACCGACAGACGATCCCACATGGACGCCTTGACCACCAGCGGCTGCTCGACCGAATCAATGCCCATCAGGTTGACGTTGCGCAGAATGAAGGGGAATACACTGCCATGGAACTGTCCGCCGGCGGTCAAACCGCAACAAGCAACACTGCCGCCATAGCGCAGGGACTTGACCACGTTGAACAGGATCTCGCCGCCCACGGTGTCTACCGCGCCAGCCCACTGCTCCTTCAGCATCGGTTTGTCCTTACCGGCCTCCAGCGCCGTTCGATCGACAATCTGCTTAGCGCCCAAGCGAGTCAGAAAGTCCGCCTGCAGCGCTTTGCCCGTTGCCGCCGCCACCTCGTACCCAAGGCTCGAAAGCAGAGCAACAGCGATGCTGCCTACGCCCCCCGTGGCGCCGGTCACCAGCACCGGCCCCTGCTCCGGCGTCAGTCCGGCCTGCTCCAGCTTGTCGACACAGAGTGCGGCGGTTAGCCCCGCCGTACCCAGCACCATACTCTCGCGCAGCGAAAGCCCCTCGGGACGCTTCAGCACCCAGGCCGCCGGCACGCGGATGTACTGCCCAAAGCCGCCTGCGGTGTTCATGCCCAAGTCGTAACCGGTCACAATCACCTCATCGCCGACACTCAGCTCGCCTACCGAACTGGCCTCGACCACGCCTGCCGCATCGATACCTGGCGTGTGCGGAAAATTGCGGGTTACGCCCTTGTTGCCAGAGGCCGAGAGCGCATCCTTGAAGTTGAGCGATGAGTACTGCACACGAATGAGCACATCACCTGCCGGTAAGTCATCAATATGGCGGTTGCTTACAGCGGCGGTGTAGTTACCCTGCTCTTCGCTGACAACCAAAGCCTTGAACTCGGACATAACGCACTCCTACCAGAATCGTTGATTGTTGAAACGTGAGGCCCAGGTGAGCAGCAGGCGATCTGCCGCGTTGGCCATACCACCGGCCAGACGATCCTGCAGGCGCTTGCGCTGCTCGTAGTTGAGCTCAAACACATCAGCCTGACGTACCCGCTCGCTCAGGTACTGATCGCTGGTTTTCACTTCGTCAGCCAAGTGTTTGTCGAGCGCCTCGCTGCCAAACCAGACTTCGCCGGTAGCCACAGCCTCAATATCCAGGGCGGGTCGATAACGCGATACAAACCGCTTGAACAGCTGATGGATATTTTCGAGGTCTTCCTGAAACTTCTCCCGCGCCTTGTCGCTGTTTTCGCCAAACACGGTCAGCGTGCGCTTGTACTCGCCGGCGGTGAGCATCTCAAAATCGACATCATGCTTTTTCAGCAGCCGGTTGAAGTTGGGCAACTGCGCCACTACGCCAATCGAGCCAAGCATGGCAAAGGGCGCAACCAGGATACGGTCGGCGATGCAGGCCATCATGTAACCACCGCTGGCAGCCACCTTGTCGACGGCAATAGTCAACGGGATGCCCGCCTCACGGATACGCACCAACTGCGAGGCTGCCAACCCGTAGGCATGCACCATGCCTCCACCGCTCTCAAGCCGGACCAGAATCTCATCCTGCGGCCGGGCCAGATCCAGCACGGCGGTTACTTCATGGCGCAGGTTCTCCAGCGCACTGGCTTTGATGTCACCGTGAAAGTTAAGCACATACAGCCGCCCCTTGGCGTCGCTAGCGGCGTCCTTGGCTTTGGCCTCCTGCTTGCGCTGCTTTTCCTGCGCCTTGCGAGCGCTCTTGCTCAGTACAGCGTGGCTGAGGCGCTCACTCATACGGCTGAACCTGTCGTTCACGCGCACTACGCTCAGACTACCTTCACTGCGCCGGGTACGGTCCTTGCTGGCGGCGATCACCAGCACGATCAACAGCACCACAACCAGCACTGTTACTGCCTTGGCCAAAAAGAAGAAGTACTGATCAAACCATTCCACAGGCATCTCCACACGGGTGTCTTTACATTGCGTTCGAGCCCTAGCATACAGGATGCCGTCGGGGGACGAACATCGGCTACAGCGCAAAATTCAAACGCTTGTATGATTTTATGTTGACAGCCTTGTCGCTCTCCCCCTAACCTCAGTGCAGATTCAAAACAAGGCAGAATAACGTGGGCAGTATCTACCTGATCAGACATGGCCAGGCGTCGCTTGGCGCCGCCAACTACGACGTACTGTCGCCACTGGGCGTGCAGCAATCACGTTTGTGCGGTGAGTTCTATCAGCAGCAGGGCCTGCGATTTGACCGCACATACGCCGGCGAAATGCAGCGCCAGATCGATACTGGCCGCCATGCCTTGGCGACGATGCAGCAGGCCGATACGCCCATCGCCATTGACGCCGCCTTCAATGAATACCACTCAGATCAGGTCGTCAGCACCTACCTGCCCAAGGTGATCGAGCGCATCCCGGAAGCCGAGTATTTCATCCAGAACGCCGGCGAGCACCGCAAGGAATTTCAGCGCGTGTTCAGCAGTGCGATCACCCTGTGGATTACCGATGACAGCGGCAGCACCGATTGCCCACCCTGGTCGGCCTTTGTCGAGCAGGTCGCCGCCGGCCTGCGAAGGGTAATGGCCGAGAACGCCGGTAGCGGACAAAACATCGCCATCTTTACCTCGGGCGGCACCATCACTGCCGCCCTGCAACTGATCACGCAGATGCCGGCTACCAGCGCATTCGAGCTGAACTGGCAAATCGTGAATACCTCTGTAAGCCGTCTACAATACCGTAAGGACAAGTTGAGCCTGGCTGCTTTCAATAGCCAGGCGCACCTGGATGTCCACCAGCGGTCCGAATGGGTGAGCTACAGATAACCCGGTCGGCACACTTATCTACGATTAAGTACCGTCCACCCAAGCCAGTAAAGGAACGACAGATGACTAGCGTTGCAGAAATCACCAGCAAGATGGAAACCAAGTTCAACTCAGCCGCTGCCGCCGGTCTGGATCTGGTTTTCCAGTTCAATATCGAAGATGACGAGAACTTCAACGTAACAGTCAAGGACGGCACCTGCGCCGTGGCCCAGGGCAACGCTGAAGACCCCAACGTGACCCTGATCATGGACAAGGACACCCTGGTCGGCGTGATGACCGGCGAAACCGACGGCATGCAGGCATTCATGTCTGGCAAGCTGCGCGCCGAAGGCGACATGATGCTGGCGCTGAAGCTGGGCGAGCTGTTCCCGGCCTGATCCGCAGAGCACGCATAACCGGAGACATGTCTCCGGTTTTTTTTGTCTGCGCATAGCGTCATAGGCCACACCCATTTAGCTGCAACACGCAATCTGATTAAACGCCCACATCCTTGTTCCGGGCATGGTGGTGGATTAGATTAGCCGATTGCATCAGCACCTCTCCGGCTAGTACCGGGTAGGGCTGGACCCGCTCTGACGGCCCAGCAGGCCCACACACAACAAGGATCCCCCCCATGCAGAAGACCCAGCTTTTTGATCTCGACGGCAAGGTAGCCCTGGTCACCGGCGCCAGCCGTGGTATCGGCGAAGCCATTGCCAAGCTGCTTGCCCAGCAAGGTGCCCATGTCATCGTTTCCAGCCGCAAGATCGATGGCTGCCAGGCGGTAGCCGATGCCATCACCGCGGCTGGCGGCAAAGCCAGTGCGATCGCCTGCCACATCGGCGAAATGGAGCAGATCGTCAACACGGTAGCAAGCATCCGCGAGCAGTTCGGCAAGCTCGATATCCTGGTCAACAATGCAGCCACCAACCCGTACTTCGGCAACGTGCTGGATACCGACCTGTCTGCCTTTCAGAAGACCGTCGACGTCAATATTCGCGGCTACTTCTTCATGTCAGTCGAAGCGGGCAAGCTGATGCGCGAAAATGGTGGAGGCGCCATCCTCAACGTCGCCTCCGTCAATGGCATGGTGCCGGGCGATATGCAAGGCATCTACTCCATTACCAAAGCCGCAGTGATCAACCAGACCAAGGTATTTGCCAAGGAGTGCGCTCAGTTCGGCATTCGCTGCAATGCGCTGCTGCCAGGCCTGACCGACACCAAGTTCGCCTCGGCCCTGACCACCAACGATGCCATTCTGAAAACCGCATTGCAGCGCATTCCGCTGCGCCGCGCGGCCGATCCGTCTGAAATGGCAGGTACTGTGCTGTATCTGGTCAGCGATGCGTCCAGCTACACCACCGGTACGGCGATCAACGTCGATGGCGGCATGCTGGCCTGATCAGCTGGTAGTGCAGGAAGTGACTGCTGCCGGCGCAAGGCCGGCAGCAGGTATCAGTTGAAGCGTTTTAGCGCAGCCTTGGCCGCAGGGTTCAGCGGAACTGGCGTCAGCCCTGTCGGGCCCAGTTCAAGAGAAAAGCGCGCGCCATCCACGAGCGGAATGAAACGAATTTCAAAGGCATCAGCTTCCAGCAGTCGATGCGCCTCCACTTGGTCAACCCAAACCCACAGGTCACGCCATGCGGGTGTACTGTGCAGATTCGGCAACAGGGTGCTACTGATGGCAGTGCTGTCGCGCTCCTGCTCCAGCGCCAGATAACGCCCAAGCAGCCGATGCAGACGATACCCATCTTGTAGTCCCAGGGCACTGCCCAAGCCGTGCCAGCGCAGCACTTGCGCCTCAAGCTCCCACAGATCACCGGCTATCCGTACCTTGTTACTGCCCTGCGCGCCCTCGAGCACAGCTTCAAACTGCTGATTGCCGATCTTGCTAAAGCTCAGCGTACCGACAGTGGCCGCCTTCGGCTCGATCTCGGCAAAGTGTTGCAGATCCCAGGCAGCGAGCCCTACTGCGACCGAAAGCGCCAACAGCGCCAACAGCAAATTCCCCTTCAGCCAGCTGAGCAACCATTGCAGACGCCAGCCGAAGCGCAGCGCCAGCAGGGCCAGTAACGCCCCTACACAGCCCAGCAGTATTGCCAACCCTAGATATTGCATCGCCGCTCCCCAGCCAGATCAGGCGGGCACGGGAGGCGCCTCACGACCCTCCCGTTGCGCCAGATAACAGTCAATAAGCCAGCGTGAGATGGTACCGCGTGGCGGAATGCTCGGCAGCTCATCTACCGACCACCAATGTGCTTCCTCTATTTCACCCGGCTGCGGCACAATTTCGCCACCGGCGTACTCAGCATGAAAGCCAAGCATCAAAGAATTGGGGAACGGCCAGTTCTGGCTACCCAAGTACCGCAAATTGGTGACCTCAAGATTGACCTCTTCCATCACCTCACGGTGCAGACAGTGCTCCACCGACTCGCCCGGCTCGATGAAGCCCGCCAGGGTGCTGAAGAAGCCTGGAGGAAAATGCGGCGAACGCGCCAGCAGCACCTGGTCACCCCGGGTGATCAGTACAATGATGCAGGGGGCGATCTTGGGGTATTCGCGGCGCTCGCAGGCAAGGCACTCCATGGCACGCTCGTCGCGGCGCAGCTGCATGGCCTGCCCGCAGCTGCCACAAAACCGATGCGTCTGATACCAGGCGTTGAGTTGTTGGGAAAACCCCAGCAAGCGGAAAAGCGAATCATCGATCTGGCCGATCAGGCTGCGCAGGCCATGCCACGACAGCCCTGGCATACCCAGGGTGTCCTGCAGGTAAAGCAGTTCGCAGGGGCGACCATCTACCAGCCCCAAGGCCAGCCGGTGGCCGGTATCACCAAAGTAGATTGCCTGATCGCGGTCATGCAGCAAGCGCCCGTCATACATGGCGAACTGATTTTGATGAATAACCACGACCAGTGTTTCCGCAGAGCCGCGATCCTCAAGACTGACTGCCGGCTCAAACTGACGAAAAGACCTCATTACGACTTGGACTCCGATACCGCGTATCCCAACTCTGCCAGGCTTTCCTCGGCCAGCGTCAGCACATCCCCCGTCGCAACGGCGGCGCGCTCGGCCGACTCCAGGTAAAACTCGATACTGGTCAGCGCATCCGCCAGCACTTCAAGCTGCTGATCCTGCGGGACCTGCTTGCGCTCAAGCATGGTCTCGCGAATGAAGCTGGCAGCCATATGAATGATGTTCGCCGCACGGCTCATGCCCAGGAACACCAGCCCGCCGCGCACGGTTTCCAGCGACGGTGGTACGTTCAACAGGTGCATGGCGTCGTTACCCGACTCCATGTAGGCGGTGATGGCACGCTTGGCCAGCGCCAGGCCGGCCTGCGACTCCTCGATCAGCACGATCCGCGCTTCCTTCAACTCCAGCGGCTCGCTGAAGCCATCGGGCCCGGTCTTGCTGCCCTCACCTTCCTCACCGTGGGCGTCCAGGTGATTCACCGCGGTTTCGGCGCGCAGTACCGCATCAGCTACATGCTCGAGTGTTTCCAGTGACTGCGGCGCGTCACTGCTCCAACCGGCAACCTGCCCACAAACGGCTTGGATCGCCTTGGACTCGGCTTTCAGGTCCAGCATGCTGAGTGTTTTCCACAGGCGCTCAAGGCCGCTAGACAGCGTCTCCAGCGACTGCTCGGCGTCACCCGCGTTGCGCGCCAGCAGGTCGAGCAAATCCTTGATGGCGGTAATTTCTTCGCGCAGCGCTTCAGCCACGGAGTGCATCACATCAACCCCTGGACCGCGCAGACGGCCGAAGGCGTTTTGAATTTCCAGTTCAGTGAAGCCAGGGTCTGGCAACTGATACGCGTTGCGCACGTCCTCGCAGCGCGCGCAATTGCCATCGGCCAGCGCCACCAGATACAGCAGCTCGTGCAACAACAGCGCATTGACGCTGCCGCCAACGCCCTGAGCGCCGCGTTTGATTTCGCGATCAAGCATGGAAAACAGCCGCTTGCGTGGCGCAGTCAGCGCCAGTGGCGTCTGTTCAATGGCTTCCAGCGCCGCGCCAGCCACCCAGCACAGGGTAGCGATCTGCGAACCCAGGCAGCTCTCGAAGCGCTGCAACGCACGCTGCATCAGCGGTGTCGCCGCCGCCAGACCATCCTCCCGGATCAGGCCCAGCAGACCCAGCTGGTACATCTGCCGCAAGCGATTAAACACCTTGACGTCGATCGGCTCGTGACTACCCGCACGGAAGTTTGCAGGCAGACCAGCGACCGGCAACGGGTAGAAATGACTTTGCGGCAGCGCGGGCGCACCCGGACGGTGAGCACGCAGTTGATTGATCGTCGGCAGCAACAACTCCGGCCGTTCGCGGCCGCTTTGGCGCGCCTGATCAAGATAGCGCTCAAGCAAAAACAGGGCGTCGCACAGCGCCGACAGCGGCTCGTTGCGCTCATCACCATCGTGCGTGGGAATATCGGTCGCCAGTGCAACCATTTCATCCAGCAGCTCGGCGGCGCCCTTGAGCTCGATCAGCGCCAGCGTGCCACGCAGCTGCTGCAGACCTTCGATCGACTGCTGCAACAGGTGGCCGTTTTGTCGATCATCAAGAAACTGCTGCAGCAGATCCTCGACTTCGCCCATGCTGGTGAAGAGCTCATCCCTGACAAGATCTAGTGACGTGGTACCGGTTAACATAGCATTCAGTCTCCCACCATCCCTGCGTACGTCCGAAGCTGCTTAATCGGCAAACTCGGGGGTTTGCTTGCTCATATGCGCGGCCATCGCAATCTTCATGTCTTCGGATTGCAGCATCGCTGCATTCCAGGTCGCGATGTAGTTGAGTCCATCCTCAACGCTGTGGTCACGGCTGAAGCGAATCATTTCCTTGGTGCCACGAATGGCAACCGGTGACTTGGCTGCAATGCTCTGGGCAATCTCCATGACGCCAGCAAGCAGGGCGTCATGGTCTTTGTAGGTACGATTGGCCAGGCCGATGCGAGACGCCTCGGCACCGTATACCGGGCGACCGGTATAGGCCATCTCCCGCATCATGCCATCGCCGATAACCCGCGGCAATCGTTGCAAAGTACCCACATCGGCCGCCATACCCATGTCGATTTCCTTGATGGAAAAGTGGGCATCCTCGGTGCAGTAACGCATGTCGCAGGCGGTGATCAGGTCGATCGCACCGCCGATGCAGTAGCCGTGCACCGCAGCAATTACCGGTTTGCGGCACTGATCTATGACGTTGAAGGAGTGCTGCAGGTGCAGCACGTGACGGCGAATGTGTTCTGCCTTGCGGGCGATGTCCATATTGAGCTGACCTGCCGCCTCGCCCAGCATGGTCAGATCGATACCGGCGGAAAAGTGTTTCCCCTCGCCGGAAATGATCGCGCAACGAATACTGTCGGTCTGATCGACCCAACCGAATACGTCTATCATTTCAGCCCAGAAGTCGCGGTTCATCGCGTTGATCTTTTCCGGGCGATTGATACGGATATGGGCCACTTTGCCGGTCTGCTCGACCAGCAACGTCTTGAATTCAGGCATACTCGACCTTCTTCTTATGTCAGCAAAATCATCAGCCTGTCGGCAACTGTGCCGTACGACCGACCTTGTCATTTGCATGACTATATCAAGCTAAAAGCAGAACACCATAACCAATCACTGAAGAATATGATCCAAGGTACTGAAAATGCGCGTAGCTTGTACCTTGGACTACTTTATTCCTGAGGGCATTCCGGTACTATCGCCAAGCCCGAAAGACGAGCCAGACGGCTACCAGGGAAGGCAACAACAGCAGACGCAGGACAGCGTGCCTGTATATTTTCATTATCAAAGACAGGAACTTCATCATGTCTGACGCCATGCTACCCGCACTGGGGCATAACTTCCTTGGCCAGGCGCCCGGTTGGTACAAGCGCACTATTGTCGCCTTTCTGTTACTCAATCCATTGCTGCTCTGGCTGTTCGGTCCGTACGTCACCGGCTGGATTCTGGTGCTTGAGTTCATCTTTACTCTGGCGATGGCGCTAAAGTGCTACCCGTTGCTACCCGGCGGCTTGCTGGCACTGGAAGCCCTGCTGATCGGCATGACCTCGCCGGATGCGCTGTATAAGGAGGTGCTGGGTAACTTCCCGGTCATCCTGCTGTTGATGTTCATGGTCGCCGGCATCTATTTCATGAAGGATCTGTTGCTGCTGACCTTCACCAAGCTGATTCTCGGCGTACGCTCCAAGTCACTGCTCGGCTTGCTCTTCAGCCTGGTTGCCGCCGTGCTTTCTGCCTTCCTTGACGCCCTGACCGTGACCGCGGTGATCATCAGCGTGGCCGTGGGGTTTTACGGCGTCTATCACAAGGTTGCCTCCACCGGCGGCGGTACCGACATTCAGGACGGCACCCCGGTTGAGGACCCCTTGCACCGCGAGCACCTGGAAGAGTTTCGCGCGTTTCTGCGCAGCCTGCTGATGCATGGCGCCGTCGGCACGGCGCTGGGCGGGGTGTGCACCCTGGTGGGCGAACCACAGAACCTGCTGATCGCCGGCGTGGCCGGCTGGGACTTTATCGAGTTCTTCCTGCTGATGGCGCCCGTCAGCATGCCCGTATTGGCCGCCGGCCTGCTGACCTGCCTGGTACTCGAGAAAACCGGCTGGTTTGGCTACGGTGCACGCCTGCCACGCCCCGTGCGCCATGTGTTGGAGGAATTTGCCGCCGTCGAGCAGGCCAAGCGCAAGGCGCCGCAGAAAGCGGCCCTGCTGGTGCAGGCCCTGGCGGCGTTGCTGCTGGTACTGGGCCTGGCCTTTCACCTGGCCGAAGTAGGCTTTATCGGCCTGATGGTGATCATTCTGATTACCTCGTTCAATGGCATCATCGACGAGCATCAGATCGGCAAATCCTTCCAGGAGGCCTTGCCCTTTACCTCACTGCTGGTGGTGTTTTTTGCCATTGTCGCGGTCATCCACGAGCAGCACCTGTTCAGCCCGATCATCCACGCGGTGCTGGCACTGCCAGCGGAAAGCCAGCCGAGCATGTTCTTCCTCGCCAACGGTATTCTGTCGATGATCAGCGACAACGTGTTCGTCGCCACCGTGTACATTTCCGAGGTCAAGGAAAGCCTAGACAGCGGCGCCATCAGCCGCGAGCAGTTCGACCGCTTGGCCATCGCCATCAACACCGGCACCAACCTGCCCAGCGTGGCCACGCCCAACGGTCAAGCGGCCTTCCTGTTCCTGCTGACCTCCGCCGTTGCCCCTCTGGTGCGGCTCTCCTATGGCCGCATGGTGGTTATGGCCCTGCCCTACACCCTGGTGCTCGGTGGCGTTGGTCTGTTGGCCGTGACCCTCTGGATATAACGCGCCAGGCATAAAAAAGGCCGGTGAAGTGCGTTTCACCGGCCTTTTTTATGCCTGGCGCCACCTACTCTGCGGCAGGCGCTCCCTTCCACAGTGCGAACCCCGCAGCCTTTTCGATCGCCGCCAAACGCTCCTCATGCCCGGCCAGTTCTTCTTCGCTAGCGCGCAATACCTGCAAACCGGCACGCATGGCCGGATCAAGGCGACGGATACTGCTCGCCGAATCACTGCCGTCATCGTTGCCCTTACCGTTGGCAGCCAGCGACAAAGCCGTCTGCCCACCGGTCATCAGCAGATAAACGTCAGCCAGAATCTCCGCATCCAGCAAGGCGCCGTGCAGATCACGCTGCGAGTTATCGACGCCATAGCGCTTGCACAGGGCGTCCAGGCTGTTGCGCTGACCCGGGTGCTTCTCGCGCGCCATCAGCAGGGTATCGAGCACGCTGCAGTGCTCGGCCACCAGGCCGTGGCCCTTGCCCAGACGGTCCAGCTCGCTGTCGATAAAGCCGACGTCGAACGCCGCGTTGTGAATAACCAGGCGCGCGCCGGTGATGAAGTTCATGAAGTCATCAGCGATGTCGACGAACAACGGCTTGTCGGCAAGAAACTCGCTGGAGATGCCGTGCACCGCTTGGGCGCCTTCGTCGATATCGCGTTGCGGATTGATATAAACGTGGTAATGACGGCCGGTCAGGCGGCGATCGATGACCTCGACACAGCCGATTTCAATGATCCGGTGGCCTTCCTTGTGTTCAATACCTGTGGTTTCGGTATCCAGCACCACTTCACGCATGCATCATCCCCTCTTCTTCTCGCTGAGCACGTGCTGCACGCCCAGATTGGCCAGCTCATCGGCGATCTCGTTTTCACGGTGCCCGGTATGACCGCGCACCCAGCGCCACTCGACCTGATGCTGGCACACCAATTCATCCAGCTGCTGCCAGAGATCGGCGTTCTTGACCGGTTGCTTGCTGGCGGTTTTCCAGCCGCGCTTCTTCCAGTTCGGCATCCATTCACAGATGCCCTTCATCACATATTGCGAGTCGGTAGTCAGCACCACACTGGCTGGCCGTTTTAGCGCCTCCAGCCCGCGAATGGCCGCTAGCAGCTCCATACGGTTGTTGGTGGTGTTGAGTTCGCCGCCATACAGGCTCTTTTCATTCTCGCCCAGACGCAGCAGCGCGCCCCAGCCACCAGGGCCCGGATTTCCCTTGCAGGCGCCGTCGGTAAAAATCTCTATGGGTTGGGTCATTGCCTATCTCGTTTATGCGTACGCCGCGTGCCCGCTGCCAGCGGTGGCAAGGTCAACGTCGGAAAGGACATGCCACGCTGGCGTTGCGGCAGCGCGCCAAACATCTGCCGGCGTGCCAGCAGACAATAAAATCCGCCACCGGGCAGCAGTCGCTGCTGCCCCAGGCTTTCGATAAAGGTGAGGCGCTGCAACCAGGCGGGCGAGTTGAGCGGCGGACGATAGCACCCATCCAGCCGTTTCTCCACTGCAAAGCCGAGCAATTCCAGCCAGTCGATCAAACGTCCGGGACGCACGAAACCTGCCTGCCCCAACCAGCTCTGGCCAAAGTAATGCGGCATACCCCAGGCACTCAGCGGATTGAAACCAAAGATCAACAGATGCCCGCCTGCCCGCACCGCCTGGCTGGCCTCGCGTAACAGCGTTTGCGGTGACAAGCTGAAGTCCAGCCCATGATGCAGCACTACCGCATCCAACGATTGCGGGGCAAAGGGCCAGCGCGCCTCCTCGACCGCCAGGGTGCCAGCACGGCACTCCATGTCCAGATGCCAGTGATGCCGCATGACTTTTTCATCGGGGTCCAGCATTTCCGGCGCCAGCCCGTACTGCACCAGATGCTGGCCGAAGCACTGCGGCAGCGCCAGACGCTGGGCGTTGCGCTCGGCATCCAGCAGCATCTGCCCGGCCGCAGAATCCAGCCAGCCACGCGCCTCGTGCAGCAGACGCAGCAGGTCGGCCTGACTAATGGAGCGGGAGGGTTGCTGGCGAGCCATGGATTCTCCACAAAGGGGTTGGCGCAGACGCTGAGTTGGTTAAGATGACTCTACAGATTAAGGAATAGACCCGTCATGTCCACATTTATTGCGCTACCGGCATTCAACGACAACTACATCTGGCTGCTGCTGGCAGAGGACGGTGAACGCGTTGCGGTGGTCGACCCAGGCGATGCCAAACCGGTTATCAATTGGCTGGGCAAACATCCCGAATACCGGTTGAGCGACATCCTCATCACTCACCATCACCCTGACCACGTGGGTGGCGTGGCTGCGCTCAAGGCCGGCACCGGTTGCCGCGTCTGGGGGCCGGCCGCCGAGACCATTCCGGCGCGCGACCGAGCGCTCAATGACGGCGATGCGGTCAAGCTGTTTGGCCACACCCTGCAGGTGATCGCGGTACCCGGCCACACCCTGGGGCACATTGCCTATTACTGCGAAAACGCGGGCGACCCTTGGCTTCTCAGTGGCGACACCCTGTTTGCCGGCGGCTGCGGTCGTCTGTTTGAAGGTACCCCCGAACAGATGCATGCCTCGCTCAGCAAACTGGCAACACTGCCCGCCGAGACGCGCGTTTACTGCGCCCACGAATACACCCAGGCCAACCTGCAGTTCGCCCACGCCGTCGAGCCGGAGAATAACGACATCAAGGTGCGCCTCGAAGTCGTGCAGGAATTGCGCGCCGCCGGGCGTATGACACTGCCCAGCGACCTGGCCCTGGAACGGCGCACCAACCCCTTTCTCAGAGCCGATTGCGACGCCGTCGCCCACGCCGCCAGTGTCCAGACAGGCAAGGCGCTGAGCCCCGGCGTAGAGACCTTCGCGGCGGTTCGCGCATGGAAGGACAGTTTCTGAACCACACGCGTCTTGACCCCACCAGGGTGACTCCATAAAATCACCCTCATTTTGTGGGGGCGTACATGCGTTATTCGGTAGTTGCCATCTTGCCCAGATCACTGGTGCTGGGCACCCTGGCAGGGGTACTCGCACTGACCGGCTGTCAGACCACTGAGCAGTCAGATTACCGCGCCCTGGGCCAGACCCCGGAGCGACAATGGCAGCAAAAGTTGCCAGTGCAACAACCGATCCGCCCAGTCAACTCCGTTCTTAGCGTCGAGCCCCAAACACCTGCCACCCTCTGGGGTAGAATCCGCGATGGATTCATGCTTGATCCTGCATTGATCGACAACCCCCGCATTGACCAGCAACGCCTTTCCTTCGCCAGCCAGACCCGCTACTTCGAACTCGCCACCCCCCGCGCGCAGCGCTACATCTACTACGTGGTACAGCAACTGGAAGAGCGCGGCATGCCGCAGGAACTTGCCCTGCTGCCGTTCATCGAAAGCGCCTACAACCCCCAGGCGCTATCCAGCGCCAAGGCCGCCGGCCTGTGGCAGTTTATTCCCTCCACGGGGCGCAACTTTTCACTGCGCCAGGACTGGTGGTACGACGGTCGGCGGGATGTGACTGCCTCGACCCAGGCGGCGCTTGACTACCTGAACCTGCTGCACGACTACTTCGACGGCGACTGGCTGTTGGCCCTCGCGGCTTACAACTGCGGCGAAGGCTGTGTTGGCCGCGCGGTAAAGCGTAACGAGTCGCTTGGCCTGCCCACCGACTACTGGAACCTGCAGCTACCGCGCGAGACCATGAACTATGTGCCCAAGCTGTTGGCACTGGCGCAGATCATCGACAGCCCAACCAGCTACGGTACGCACCTGCCGGAACTGGCCAACGAGCCCTACTTTGCCGAAGTCACAGTGGATCAGCAGATCGATCTGTACAAGGTTGCTGAACTCGCCGACATCCCCACTGAGGAACTGCTCAGCCTCAACCCGGCGTTCAACCAACGTGTCACCGCCCCTCAGGGTGAGTACCAGTTGCTGATTCCGATCGAGCAGGCCGACCAATTCACCCAGGCGCTGGCCCAGCTGCCGGATGATCAACGCGTCAACTACCAGCGCTACCAGGTTCGTCGCGGTGACACCCTGTCACAGATTGCGCGCCGCTATCAGCTCTCGGTCGGTGTTATCCGTGACACTAACGATATCAACGGCAACCTGCTGCGCGTTGGCCAGACACTGATGCTGCCGCAGTTTGGTGATCAACCAATCACCCTGCCAACGCCGGCACAGACTTTGGCCACCAATACAGCCCTGAGCTATCGCATCAAGCCGGGTGACAGCCTGTGGAGCATCGCTCGCGCACACGGCACCACGGTCAATCACATCAAGCGCTACAACGAACTGAGCGGCAACGCCCTGAACGTGGGCTCGACCCTGATGCTGCCCGGCAACAGCGCGCCAGATAACCGCATGACCTACACCGTACGCTCCGGCGACTCGCTGTCGACCATTGCTGCGCGCTTCAATGTGCAGGTATCCAAGATACGTAGCTGGAACAAACTGGAGCGTTATCTGCAGCCAGGACAGCAGCTGACCCTGTTCGTACCCTGATTGCGACTCAGGCCCTTCCGTCCATTCGGCGGGAGTGATAGCGTTGGCAGCAATTGACGACGTACGGTGACTTCACCGTACGTTCGCCCGCTGGCCTATTCCGCGCAGGTGTTCATGACGCTGCAGTTTCGCCCCACCACCCTAGTTGCATTGCTGCTCTGCTGGCTACTCTCGCTGCCCGCCGCGGCCGCTGTTCACACCCAGCACGGCTACGCGCTCTATGGTCTGCCCAAGTACCCGGAGAACTTCAAGCACCTGGATTACGTCAATCCGGACGCGCCCAAGGGCGGCACCCTGCGGGTCATGGGCTCCGGCACCTTCGATACCCTCAACCCCTATACCCTCAAGGGCACCAGCCCGATCAATACCGGCGACTTTGCACAGTTCGGCATCAGCGAGCTGAACGAGCCATTGATGGCCGGCAGCGGCATCTACGACCCCTCAGGAGACGAACCCTACTCGGCCTACGGGCTGATCGCGGAAACCCTGGAGTTCGCCGACAATCGTAGCTGGGTCGTCTTCAATCTGCGCCCGGAGGCGCGTTTCCACGACGGTACCCCGATTACCGCGCAGGACGTCGCCTTCAGCTATCGCCTGCTCAAGGAAAAGGGACACCCCAACTACCGCTCGATGCTGCAAGACATCGAGCGCATCGACATTCTGGGTGAACGCCGCATCCGCTTCATCTTTTCCAAGCCCAACAACAGCCTGCTGATTCTGCGATTGGGCGAGATGCCGGTACTGCCGGAGCACTACTGGGCCAACCGCGAATTCACTGAAACCACTTTCCAGCCTGGCCTCAACAGCGGCCCGTATCGCATCACCAAGGTCGATCCCGGACGCAGCCTGGTGTACGAACGGGTGAAGGACTACTGGGGTGCCGACCTGCCGATCAACAAGGGCAAGTACAACCTCGATCGCATGGAGGTTGAGTTCTACCGGGACAACAGCGTCGCCTTTGAAGCCTTCAAGGCTGGCGAATTCGATATCTACATCGACCACAAAGCCAGTAACTGGGCCAATGCCTACGACTTTCCGGCGGTGAACAGCGGCGAGGTGCTCAAGCGCGCGATCTCGCATGAAATCCCCAGCTCTACCCAGGCGTTGTTCTTCAACACCCGCCGCCGCCCGTTCGACAACCTGCAACTGCGCAAGGCCTTGGGCATGCTGTTCGATTTCGAGTGGTCCAACCGAGTGCTCTTTTATGGGGCGTACGAGCGTTCTCTGAGCTTCTATCCCAACAGTCCCTTCAGTGCCACTGGAGTGCCCGGTGGCCAGGAATTCCTCTACCTTTCGCCGCACCGCGCGGAGCTACCGCCGGAACTCTTCCTGCAGCCCTTCAGTCTACCTGTCACCGATGGCCGGGGCATTCCGCGCGAAACCCTGCGCGAAGCGGTAGAGCTGTTTGAGCAGGCTGGTTGGCAGCTGCGTGGCGGCCGCCTGGAGAACGCCGACGGCAAGCCGCTGAGCTTTGAAGTATTACTGGTGAACTCCAGCCTGGAACGTATCCTGCAACCCTATCGAGCCAACCTGGCGCGGCTGGGCATCGACATGCAGATTCGCACCGTTGACCGCGCCCAGTACAAGGCGCGACTGGACCAGTTCGACTACGACATGATTCTGGCCACGCTGCCGCAAGGCCTGTCGCCGGGTCTGGAGCAGTTTGGGTATTTCCATTCCAGTCAGCGCAACGTCAAGGGTAGCCGCAACTACGCAGGAATAGACAATCCGGTCGTGGACGACCTGATCAACAAATTGAGCGGCGCGACCAATCGCAGCCAGCAGGTGGCAGCGACGCGCGCCCTGGACAGGGTACTGCTGTGGAATCACTATACAATTCCGAACTGGTATATAAACTACCACCGCATCGCCTACCGCAATTGGCTGCAGACGCCCGATATCCCGCCGTATTCGCTGCTGATCCGCAGCTGGTGGAAGGGATCTGCAACACACTAGAACAACAAGGTCGCTGAATGCATCTCTCGCTGAAATCCGCCTGTCTGGCGCTGCTCACCTGCTACACCGCTGCGGCCATGGCCGAGCCGACAGAATCGCACCACGCCCTGACCCTGTACGACGAAGCGCCCAAATACGCAGCCGACTTTCAGCACTTTGACTACGTCAACCCGGATGCCCCCAAGGGCGGCACGCTGCGCCTGGCCGGCTTCGGCGGCTTTGACTCGCTCAACCCCTACATCAGCCGTGGCACCGCGGCAGAAAATCTCGGGCTGATCTACGACACCCTGACCTTTCACGCGCTGGATGAGCCCTTTACCGAATACGGGCTGATCGCGCAAAGCATGGAGAAAGCCGAAGACGGCACCTGGGTACGCTTTCATCTGCGCCCGCAAGCGCGCTTCCATGATGGCGAGCAGATCACCGCGGATGACGTGGTGTTCACTTTCAATACTCTGATCAGCGATGGTGCGCCCTTCTACCGCGCCTATTACGGCGACGTCAAAGAGGTGGTGGCGGAAGATCCGCAGACAGTCATATTTCGCTTTCATCATGGCAACAACCGCGAGTTGCCTCTGGTGCTTGGACAGCTACCGGTACTGCCGCAACACTACTGGGAAGGCCGCGACTTCACCAAGGGCTCGCTGGAGATTCCGCTGGGCAGCGGCCCCTACCGGATAGATCAGGTGCGACCCGGCCGCAGCATCACCTTCAAGCGCGACCCCGACTACTGGGCCGCCGATTTGCCAGTACAGCGCGGGTTCAACAACTTCGACCGCGTAGTGACCGACTACTACCGCGACGGCAGCGTCACCCTGGAGGCCTTCAAGGCCGGGCAGTTCGACTTCAACCAGGAAATGGCCGCCAAGAATTGGGCCATTGGTTACGAAAGCCCCGCACTGAGCGCCGGCCGAATCATCAAGGAAGAAATCCCCAACAACAACACCCAGGGCATGCAAGGCTTTGTGTTCAACCTGCGCAAGCCCTACTTCGCGGATGAGCGTGTCCGTCAGGCCATCAGCCTGCTGTTCGATTTCGAGTGGGCCAATACCAAGCTGTTTCACAATGCCTACACGCGCACTGCCAGTTACTTTGACAACTCCGAGTTGGCCGCCACCGGCGAGCCCGACGCCGCCGAACTGGAGCTGCTGATCCCGCTACGCGAACAACTGCCCAAAGCCACCTTCGGCCCCGCCTATGTCCCGCCCAAGACAGACGGCAGCGGTAGCGTGCGCGAGCAGATGCGCGAGGCCTACGCTCTGCTGCAGGAAGCCGGCTGGAAGATCGTCGATGACCAGCTGGTCAACACCGAAGGTGAGGCGCTGACCTTTGAGTTTCTGCTGGTGCAGGCCGAGTTTGAACGCGTACTACTGCCCTTCAAGCGCAATTTGGCCTCGCTGGGCATCAACATGACCCTGCGTCGGGTGGATGTGTCCCAGTACATCAACCGCCTGCGTTCGCGCGATTTCGACATGATCGTCAGCGGCTTTGGGCAATCCAACTCCCCGGGTAACGAGCAACGCGAGTACTGGCACTCCTCCAGCGCCGACAATCCCGGCAGCCGTAACCTGATGGGCCTGAAGGACCCGGCTATCGACACCCTGGTCGAAGGGCTGATCGAAGCCGACACCCGTGAGTCGTTGATTACCCACACCCGCGCACTGGACCGGGCACTGCGCGCCAAACACCTGGTGGTACCCAACTGGTATACCAGCGTCTATCGGGTGGCCTACTGGGACAAGTTTGCCCACCCCGCCGTGTCGCCCAAGTACGACATTGGCCTGTTCACCTGGTGGGTCGATCCAGCCAAGGCCAACGACCCGGTACCCAGCGACGCAATTCCGGCTGTTACCACCCCCGTCAGTGAGGACGAATAAGCATGCTGGCCTATATTGTTCGCCGCCTGCTGCTGATCATTCCCACCCTGTTCGGCATCCTGTTGATCAACTTTCTGATCATTCAGGCGGCACCCGGCGGCCCGGTCGAGCAGATGATTGCCAACCTCGAAGGCTTCGAAGGCAGCGCTACCAGCCGTGTTTCCGGCGGCGGTGGCGAGGTAGCGAGCGGCGGCAACTATCGCGGCGCGCAGGGTCTGGACCCGGATATCATCAAGGAAATCGAAAAAATGTACGGCTTTGACAAGCCGGCGCATGAGCGTTTCTGGTTGATGATCAAGGGCTATCTGCAGTTCGACTTCGGCGACAGTTTCTTCCGCGACGCCAAGGTCACCGACCTGATTCTTGAGAAAATGCCGGTTTCTATCTCGCTGGGGTTATGGACAACGCTGATTACCTATCTGATATCCATCCCGCTGGGCATTCGCAAGGCGATCAAGCATGGCTCGGCATTCGATATCTGGACCAGCTCGCTGATCATCGTAGGCTACGCGATTCCCGGCTTCCTGCTGGCGATTCTGCTGATTGTGGTGTTTGCCGGCGGCAGCTATCTCGACTGGTTCCCGCTGCGCGGCCTGACCTCCAACAACTTCGATCAGATGAGTACCTGGGAGCAGATCGGCGATTACTTCTGGCATCTTGTACTGCCGATTTTCGCCATGGTAGTGGGCAGTTTCGCCACCCTCACCATGCTGACCAAGAACTGCTTTCTGGATGAAATCGGCAAGCAGTACGTGACCACCGCGCGCGCCAAGGGGCTGTCGGAAAGCCGCGTGCTGTACGGGCACGTCTTTCGCAACGCCATGCTGCTGATCATCGCCGGCTTCCCTTCCGCGCTGATCAGTATCTTCTTCACCGGCTCATTGCTGATCGAGGTGATCTTCTCGCTCGATGGCCTCGGCTTGCTGGGTTTTGAAGCCGCCATCAATCGCGACTATCCAGTGATGTTCGGCACCCTGTTCATCTTTACCCTGCTGGGCCTGGTGGTGAAGCTGATTGGCGACATCACCTACACCTTGGTGGACCCGCGCATCGACTTTGACAGCAGGGAGGGTTGAGTATGAGTCTGATCAATCTTTCCCCGCTCAACCAGCGCCGCTTCGCGCGCTTTCGCGCCAACAAGCGTGGTTGGTGGTCGCTGCACATCTTTATGCTGCTGTTTGTACTCAGCCTGTGCGCTGAGCTGATCGCAAACGACAAACCGCTTGCGGTGGGCTATCAGGGCGAGCTGTTCTTTCCGGTATTCGAGCGCTACCCGGAGACGGCTTTTGGTGGCGACTTCCCGATCGAGGCAGACTATCGCAGCCCTTACATCCAGCAACTGATCGAAGAGGAAGGCGACGGCTGGATGCTCTGGCCACCCATTCCCTACCACTACGGCACCATCAACTACGACCTGGATGTGCCCGCGCCGGCGCCTCCTTCCGCCGACAACTGGCTGGGCACCGACGATCAGGCACGTGATGTGATGTCACGGGTGATCTATGGCTTCCGTATTTCCGTACTCTTTGCCCTGACGCTGACTATCTTCAGCTCGATTATCGGCGTCATCGCCGGCGCCATTCAGGGCTTTTACGGCGGCCGCATCGACTTGATCGGGCAACGCTTCATCGAGGTCTGGTCCGGCCTGCCGGTCCTCTATCTGCTGATCATCCTGGCCAGCTTTGTGCAGCCCAATTTCTGGTGGCTGCTGGGCATCATGCTGCTGTTCTCCTGGATGTCGCTGGTGGATGTGGTGCGTGCCGAGTTCCTGCGTGGCCGCAACCTGGAGTACGTGCGCGCCGCCCGTGCCCTGGGCGCCAGTAACGGCGTGATCATGTTTCGCCACATTCTGCCCAACGCCATGGTGGCCACGCTGACCTTTTTCCCGTTCATTCTGACCGGCGGCGTGATCACCCTGACATCGCTGGATTTTCTCGGCTTTGGTCTGCCACCGGGCTCGCCCTCGCTGGGCGAGTTGATCGCCCAGGGCAAGGCCAACCTGCAGGCCCCTTGGCTGGGGCTCACCGCCTTCGTTGTGCTGTCTCTCATGCTGAGTCTGCTGGTGTTCATCGGCGAGGCCCTGCGTGACGCCTTCGATCCAAGGAAATGAGATGACCGACACCCCATTGATCAGCATCCGCAATCTGAGCGTCGCCTTTAATCAGGGCAGTGAGCAGGTCACCGCCGTACACGACGTCAGCTTCGACATTCGCCCTGGCCAGACCCTGGCGCTGGTCGGTGAAAGCGGCTCGGGCAAATCGGTTACTGCACACTCGATCCTGCGGCTGCTGCCCTACCCTGCAGCCAGCCACCCGAGCGGCGAGATCTATTACGCTGGCGATGATTTGCTGCAAGCCGGTGAAAAGACGTTGCGCAAGGTGCGCGGCAATCGCATTTCGATGATCTTTCAGGAGCCCATGAGCTCACTGAACCCACTGCACAGCGTCGAGCGGCAGATCAACGAAGTGCTGGCCCTGCACAAGGGCCTGAACAAAAAGGACGCCCGCGCCCGCACCCTCGAGCTGCTGACCCTGGTTGGCATACCCGAACCGGAGAAACGCCTCGCCTCCTACCCCCACGAGCTGTCCGGCGGGCAACGCCAGCGCGTAATGATCGCCATGGCGCTGGCCAACGAACCCGAGCTGCTGATTGCCGACGAACCGACCACCGCGCTGGACGTCACCGTACAGCTGAAAATCCTCGACCTGCTCAAGGAGCTGCAGCAAAAGCTGGGTATGGCGTTGCTGCTGATCAGTCACGACCTCAACCTGGTACGCAAAATTGCCCACCGGGTATGTGTCATGTATCAGGGTCGCGTCGTCGAAGAGAATGATTGCGCCACCCTGTTCAACGATCCGCGTCACGAGTACACCCAGCAATTGCTGGCGGCAGACCCCAGCGGCGAGCCGGTTCCGGTTCAGCCGGATGCGAAGGAAATACTCCGCGCCGAGCAGGTGCGAGTCTGGTTCCCAATCAAGAAAGGTGTATTGAAGCGAACTGTCGATCACGTCAAGGCGGTGACCGACATCAGTTTCAGCCTCGCCGAAGGCCAGACCTTGGGCATCGTTGGTGAGAGTGGTTCAGGCAAAACCACGCTGGGCATGGCCCTGCTGCGATTGCTCGATAGCCAGGGCGTGATTGAATGCAATGGCAAACGCTTGGACAATCTCAGTCAGAACGACGTAAGGCCGCTGCGGCGCGAGTTTCAGGTGGTCTTTCAGGACCCCTTTGGCAGCCTCAGCCCGCGTATGTCGATTGGCCAGATCATCAGCGAAGGGCTGGAGATTCACCGCATCGGCACCGCCGCCGAGCGCGAGCAGATGGTGATTCAGGCACTGCAGGAGGTCGGGCTCAACCCCGACACCCGGCACCGTTATCCGCACGAGTTTTCCGGCGGGCAACGCCAGCGGGTCTCGATCGCGCGGGCGTTGGTGTTGAAGCCAAAGTTGATTCTGCTGGATGAGCCAACCTCGGCGCTGGATCGCACCGTGCAGGGCCAGGTGGTGGAGCTGCTACGCGATCTGCAGCAGAAGTACAATTTGAGTTATTTGTTTATCAGCCATGATCTGGCGGTGGTAAAGGTCCTCAGTCACCAACTGATGGTCATTCGCCAGGGGCAGGTAGTCGAACAGGGGCCGGCAGGCGACATTTTTGCTTCACCGCAGCATGACTATACTCGTCAGTTGCTGGATGCGGCTTTTGCCATACCCAACATCCTTAACAAGGCCACGACGGCCCAGTAACGAAACAGGAAAGCACTATGGGATTTCTCAGCGGAAAGCGTGTACTCATCGTTGGCGTTGCCAGCAAACTCTCCATTGCCTCCGGCATCGCCGCCGCCATGCACCGCGAAGGCGCTGAACTGGCCTTCACTTACCAGAACGAAAAGCTCAAGGCGCGGGTAGAAGAATTTGCTGCCGGCTGGGGCTCGGGCCCTGAACTGTGCTTCCCCTGTGATGTGGCCGACGACGCCGAGATTGAGCAGGTGTTCGTTGAGTTGGGCAAGAAATGGGACGGTCTGGACTGCATCGTACACTCGGTCGGCTTTGCCCCTGGCGACCAACTGGACGGCAACTTTGCCGAGGTCACCACCCGTGAAGGCTTCCGCATCGCCCACGACATCAGCGCCTACAGCTTTGTCGCCCTGGCCAAGGCGGGCCGCGAGATGATGAAGGGCCGCAACGGCAGCCTGCTGACCCTTTCCTACCTTGGCGCCGAGCGCACCATGCCGAACTACAACGTCATGGGCATGGCCAAGGCCAGCCTGGAAGCCGGCGTGCGCTACCTGGCCACCAGCCTGGGCCCGGAAGGCACCCGCGTCAACGCGATTTCTGCTGGCCCGATTCGCACCCTGGCTGCCTCCGGCATCAAGAGCTTCCGCAAGATGCTGGCCCACAATGCCGCGCAAACGCCGCTGCGCCGCAATGTCACCATTGATGAGGTCGGCAACGTTGGCGCCTTCCTCTGCTCGGACCTGGCGTCCGGCATGTCTGGCGAGATCACCTACGTTGACGGTGGTTTCAACACCACCGCCATGGGTGGCCTGGAAGACTGAGGCTGTCACAGGCGTAAAAAAACCGGGCATCGCCCGGTTTTTTTACGCCTGCATCTCAGTCCTCCGAGATAGCACCGATCTTGTGAATCGACAGGTCAGCGCCCTGGAACTCATCTTCCTCGCTCAGGCGAATGCCCACGCTTGCCTTGATCACGCCATACACCAGCAAGCCGCCCACCAGCGCGATCACAACGCCAGCCAAGCTACCTATCAACTGGGAGACAAAACTCACACCGCCCAGCCCACCGAACGCCTGCAGACCAAAAATACCCGCGGCCAGGCCACCCCAAACGCCGCACAGACCGTGCAAAGGCCAAACGCCCAGCACGTCGTCAATCTTGAAACGGTTCTGCGTAAGGATAAAGGTCCAGACAAACAGGCCGCCTGCCACTACCCCGGTGGCCAGCGCACCCAGCGGATGCATCAGATCAGAGCCGGCGCAGACCGCCACCAGGCCCGCCAGCGGGCCGTTGTGAATAAAGCCAGGGTCTGCCCGGCCTACCACCAGCGCCGCCAGCGTGCCGCCGACCATCGCCATCAACGAGTTGACCGCGACCAGGCCGCTGATGCCCTCCAGCGTTTGCGCCGACATCACGTTGAAGCCGAACCAGCCAATCGACAGTATCCAGGCGCCCAGCGCCAGAAAGGGAATATTCGAGGGCGGCATCGCCACCACGTGACCATCACGATAACGCCCACGGCGGGCGCCGAGCAGCAGGACCGCACCCAGCGCCAGCCAGCCGCCAACGGCGTGCACCACGACAGAGCCGGCAAAATCGTGGAAAGGCGCGCCGAAACTGGCCTCCAGCCAGGCCTGAAAACCGTAATTGCCGTTCCAGACGATTCCTTCAAAGAAGGGATACACCAGGCCAACAATCAGGAGCGAGGCACACAACTGAGGCGCGAACTTGGCCCGCTCGGCGATACCCCCGGAAATGATCGCCGGAATCGCCGCGGCAAAGGTCATCAGGAAGAAGAACTTGACCAGCGCATAGCCGTTGTTTTCCGACAGCGTTGCGGCATCGGTGAAAAAGTTGGCGCCGTAGGCGATCCAGTAACCGACGAAAAAGTACGCCAGGCAAGAAATCGCAAAATCGCTGATGATCTTGGATAGCGCGTTCACCTGGTTCTTCTGACGCACGGTACCAACTTCGAGGAAGGCGAAGCCCGCGTGCATAGCCAGCACCATGATGGCGCCCATGAGAATAAACAGGGTATTGGCACCGTGGACAAGCGTCTCCACGGCGCTGCTTAGGTTTTCCATTCAGACAGCCTCGCTAAAAATCACTCAAAAACGCACTGTATTCGTGCATGAATAGACAGCCTGTTCCATGCTGGTGCCATACGAGAGCTGAAATAAAACCGCCTCAACTCGTACACAATCCCGCCAGGCCTTATTTTATTTTTTACTATCAACTACTTATTGCTATAAGTTGGGTGTTGCTTCAGCAAAAAAGCACTTTATTAGGGCGCAAAATTGAAGAAGCATCCCTCAATTAGTGCAAATGACGTACCAAATGCCGCTATTAATGCACCGGTATTGCACTTATGCACCACGAGCACCTGTGCTGCGCCGCAGGCACCGCTGGCCAAGCGCGCTGCGCAGCCTTGGCTATAATCTTGCATACACCTAGCGGCCCAAATTCGACCCGGAGAATAATGTGTTTAATGGTCAGCCCCTGCCGTATTTCCAACCCCTGATCGATACCGCGACAGGACGTATTGCCGGCTACGAAGCCTTGGCACGCCTGCGCGACGACGATGGCAACGTGACCAGCGCGGGGCCGCTGTTTACCGACCCAGAGGTCGACCCCGCCGATCTGCGCGAGCTGGATCGCTGTATTCGCCGTATGGCGCTGGAGCGGTTTCGCGACACGCCGGACGGCTTCATCAGTCTGAATATCTCGCCGTCCTGGGTCAGCCAGTTGAAGCCTGGCGAGCCACTGCCTAGCCTTCAGTTGCTGGAGGAGATCGGCCTGCCTGCCGATCAGGTCGTCTTCGAGATCACCGAGTTGCAGGGCAGCATCGAGCAACTGCGTGATGTCGTGCAGCGTTACCGGCAAGCCGGTATTCGCATCGCCATCGACGACTTTGGCGCTGGCTACTCGATGCTGGACCGCGTGCTCGCACTGGAGCCCGACATTCTCAAGCTGGATATTCAACTGTTCCGCAAGGCAGCCAGCGGCAACGGCAACAGTGGTGACTTTGTCAGGGCACTGGCCCTGATGGCGGAAAAAAGCGGTTGCTGGATCATTGCCGAAGGCGTGGAGACAGAGCAGGAATTGCACTTTGCGCTGGAGTGCGGCGCGCGCTATGTGCAGGGCTACCTGTTTGGCCGGCCAGATGAGAACTTCCTGCCTGCCGAGGCGGTACAGCAGCAGTTCTCGGAACTGCGCGATCACTACGTCTACGAGAAGCTTGCCGAGCGGGAAAAACTGGCCAACCTGCGCAAATCGCTGGCCAGTCTGTTTGCTGACCTGCGCGTCTGGCTGAGCAAGGGCGCTCAACCCGCGCACCTGCCATCGCCGAAGGATTACCCCTGGTTGCTGCGCTGCTTTCTATGCGACGCGCATGGCACGCAGATTTCGCCCAACTACGAGTGGAAGGGGGATACCTGGCAAACCGACCCGCGCTACCTGGATCACAACTGGTCGTGGCGCCCCTACTTCTACCAGATTCTGGCCGAGGCCGGCGAAGACAGCCGGGTGATACTGTCCAACCGTTACCGCGACGCCACCACCAATCAGTATTGCCTGACCTCTGGCCTGTTCATTGATGACAGCCGGCACTTGCTGCTGGTCGATATCGATACCTCATTCCTCTGAGCTTAATGCCGCTGCGCGCCGCCCTCAAACCGGGCGCGCAGCGGCAACCGCACCTCGACCAGCAAACCACCAAGTTCAGCCTCTGACAGCGTCAGCTTGCCGGCATAGGCCTGCACCAGATCCAGTACGATACCCAGCCCCAGACCATGCCCGGGCACTTGCTGGTCAAGCCGCGTGCCACGCTCCAGCACTCCCGCGCGCGCCTCGGGGGCGATCCCCGGCCCATCATCGGCAACCTGCAGCAACAGCCCCTCGGCATCCAGCCTCCAGCGGACCTCCACGCGCGCGCGCGAAAACTTACAGGCATTGTCTAGCAGGTTGCCCAACAGCTCCTGCATGTCCTCACGGTCATAGGGCCAGCTCGCATCCGGCTGTGGCCGCAGCTGAATGTCGCGCTGCGGATACAGCGACTGCAGCGTTGCGATCAACGGCGGTAAGTCGGTACCTGAGTGAAAGCGCTCAACGCGCTGTTGCTCCGGTGCCAGACGCGCTCTTTGCAGGGTTCGCTCCAGTTGCCGATGCATGAGATCGAGCTGCTCCTGGAGCGCCAGCAGTTGCTGCGGCGCTAGCTCTGAACTGAGGTTTTCCAGACGGCTTTCCAGTACCGCGAGCGGGGTTTTCAGTGCATGGCCAAGGTCGCCGGCACTGCTGCGACTGCGCTCCAGCACCCGTTCTATCTGACGTCCAAGATGATTTATTTCGGTCACCAGGGGCTGCAATTCCAGCGGCACCGATTCGTTCAATTGAAGACGCTCACCGCTACGCCACTCGGCAAGCTCCCTTCGCGTGCGCCGCAGCGGTCGCAGCGCGTGGAGCAACACCCCTTGCTGCAGCATCAACGCAATAACAATGACCGCCCCACCGAGGCCCCATAACCACCAACGGGCTTGCTTGAACGCCAACAGCAGCGGCTGATAATCCAGCGCCACCGTAATGATCAACTGCTCGCCATGGCTGCGGTACTGCTGCGACCAGACCAACAATTGCTGGCCCTTGGGGCCCGGTACCAGTTCAGTCGTGGGCTTGTCGGTGATGGCGGTGGCACTGAGACGCGTGTCCCACAGCGACCGAGAACGCCAGCGCTCGCGCCCCTCAACAATGAAGTAGCGTCCAGAGTAAGGCCGGCGGTAGTCAGGATTGACCTTACCGAGATCCAGGTAGAGCCCGTTGCTGCCGGGTGTCATGGCGGCCAGCAGGCTGTCGGTCTCGCCTTGCAGCAGGGTCATCAGATAACTGCGCTGGGCACGATCGTAGAGCCACACACTGCCCTGCCCGATCAGCAGCACGCTGCACAGCATGATCAGTAGCAGGCCCACGCCCAAGCGGCGGCCGATCGAAATCAACTTTCGTGACCTACCAAAATATAACCCTGGCCGCGCCGCGTGGTGATCGCACTGCGCCCCAGCTTGCTGCGCAAATGGTTGATCTGCACCTCGATCACATTGGAGTCACGCTCATCTTCGTAATCGTAAAGGTGTTCAGCCAGGCGCGTCTTCGACAGCACCTGGCCCTGGTTGAGCATCATGTAGCGCAGCAACTTGAACTCGCTCGCCGACAGTGCCGTGGCCGCCAGAGCACTGCCGCTGACCTGCTGGGTGCTTTCATCCAGCATCAGGCCACAGGCCTTCAGCACGGCACTGGGTTCGCGGCCATGGGCGCGGCGCAGCAGTGCCTGAATACGCAGCAGCAACTCTTCGTTATGAAAGGGTTTGGTCAGATAGTCATCGGCACCGGCCTGCAAGCCGGCCACGCGCTCGGTCCAGCGGCTACGCGCGGTCAGCATCAGTACCGGCATGTGCAAACCACCCTCGCGCCAATGCTGTACTACCTGCAAGCCGTCCATGCCGGGCAAACCAAGATCGACAATGGCCAGATCATAGGGCTCCTGCTCACCCAGAATCAGCGCATCCCGGCCATCGGTGCGCCAGTCCACCGCATAGCCGGCGCGTTTGAGCAGCGTGCTGAGCGAATCGGCCAGCGCAACGTTATCCTCGACCAGCAGTATCCGCATCAATCATCCTCTTCCACTTCCAGCAGCTCACCGGTGAGCGCATCATATTCCAGTTCCATGACCCTGCGTTGGCGGGTTATCACCTCAATTTCATAGATATAGAGCCCGTCGTCGAACTCCAGTTCAGCTTCCAGAAAGCGGCCGGGGTAACGCGCCAACGCGTCATCAATAAATTGCTGCAGGGGCGCGATACGGCCCTGCTCCACCAGTTCGAGCACCTGATCCTGGCTGATATCGTCAGCCCGCACGCCGGCAACGCACGCAAAAAGGCCCAGCATCAAGATGCCGGGCCGCAGCAGAGGATGATGATCAGTCATCCTGCTTGTGTTCAAGTACTTCGCCATTGCTGGCATCCAGATCAACATCCCACTCCTGACCCTGAGCGTCCTTGATCTCGACCTGATAGACATATCGGCCGTAGTGTTTGTCCAGATCGGTATCGGTGATGGTGCCGGGCTGCACGCTCAGCGCCTTCTGGTTAAGTTCTTCAAACTGCTTGATGGTACCCTGCTCGATCAGGCTGTTGGCCTCATCCAGGCGCACATCGTCGTCCGCCATTACCGCAGCGCTGCTCAAGCCAAAAAACAGTGCACTGGTCAGTAGAATTGCTTTTTTCATGGTGATTACCTCTGTCGTTTTAGGGTGTGAATGCAGAGTATAGTGATTAGCTGAAGCCAAACTTAAAACGACCCACTTACCTTACTTGCTGTCGAAAGGAACCGCCGATACATGACTGCAATCCACGTTGCCGCCCCAGCATTGACGCTACGTGCAGGCCACAGGGCCATCGAACATATTCGCCAGAACGGGCTGCAGCCGGCGGATGTACACATGATTCCCGGCGCCGCTGGCGGCCCCAAGGCACTAGGTATTCAAGGGCTGGATCTGGCGCTGTTTGGCGAGTGGTTGCCGCGGGCGCCACAGATGCGCAGCCTGATTGGCGCGTCCATCGGTAGTTGGCGCTTTGCCAGTGCCTGCATGCCAGACCCGGTGCACACACTGCAGCAACTTGGCGAACTCTACACCAGCATGCGCTTCCCCAAGGGCGTGAGCATTCAACGCATCAGCGCGGCCTGTGGCGACATGCTCGACGAACTACTTGGTGGCCAGTTTGAAAGCATTCTCAGCAATCCGCACTACCACCTGAACATTGTAGTGGTTAAGAGCCTTGGGCTATTACAGCATGATTCGCGCACTCGCCTGGGGCTCGGGTTGAGCGGCGTGATTGGCGCCAACCTGCTGGGCCGACGCCACCTCGGGCGGTTTTTCGAGCGGGTCATCCTGCATGACCCGCGTCAGCGCCCGGCGCTGGACGATCTGCATGACTTCAAGAGCAGCCACGTCGACCTGACTCCCGGCAACCTGCGCGCAGCGCTGCTGGCCTCCGGCTCGATTCCGATGGTGATGGAAGCCGTACGCGAGATTCCCGGCACCAGCGCCGGCGTCTACCGTGACGGCGGTCTGCTCGACTACCACCTCGACCTGCCTTACAAGGCACCCGGGGTAGTACTTTACCCCCACTTCCTGGATCGGGTGGTGCCAGGTTGGTTCGACAAGACGCTACCCTGGCGCAAAGCCAATCTACAGCAGCTGCGCGACGTTTTGCTGGTGGCGCCCTCACGCGAGTATCTCGACACCCTGCCCTACCGCAAACTCCCCGACCGCAAGGACTTCAACCGCTTCGTTTACGATAACGACGGTCGTGAAAAGTACTGGCGCAAGGCAATGAGCGAAAGCCAGCGACTGGGGGACGCGTTCTTGCGCTTGGTCGACTCCGACGATCTGATTCGCCACGTGCAGCCGCTATGATGGAGCCCCCGGCCTACTCGCGCTGTCCGCTGTGCCAGGCCACGGCGCCCTGGTTCTACAGCGATGAGAAGCGCCCCTACTACGAGTGCTGCGAATGCCAGATGGTGCATGTACCCACCGCCTGGCACCTCAGTGCGGCGCAAGAGCGAGCCGAGTATGACCGGCATGAGAACGACCCGCAGGATGAGGGCTACCGCCGCTTCCTGTCGCGCCTGGCAACGCCCTTGCTGCAACAGTTGCCGGCCGCCAGCCGTGGCCTCGACTTTGGCTGCGGCCCCGGCCCGGCGCTGGCCGCCATGTTGCGCGAGGCAGGCCACGAGGTGGAATTGCATGACATCTACTACCATCCCAACCCGGCGGCGTTGAATCAGCGGTGGGATTTCATCACCGCCACCGAAGTAGTCGAGCATCTTGCGCAACCCCTGTTGGTGCTGGACCAGCTGTGGGCGTGCCTGCAGCCCGGCGGCTGGCTGGGCCTGATGACCAAGCGCGTGCGCGACCAGGATGCCTTCAAGAGTTGGCATTACAAAAGTGACCCAACGCATATCTGTTACTTCAGTGAGCGCAGTTTTGCCTGGCTGGCGACGCGCTGGAATGCCGAGCTGCAGCTGATTGGCGCGGACGTAGTGCTGCTGCGCAAGGCGCGGAAATAGCGGTGATCACACTGGGCGCTGTCTCGGCGCCCAGCGTTTACAGTACCGGCCTAGCCCTTGGCGCTGCGCAGCTGATCCACACTCCAGGCGCCACCGCCAGCGAAGAACAAATACAGGAATACGAAGGAAAACAGCGCCGCCAACTCACCGCCATTGGCCAGCGGCCATAGCGCCTGCGGTGCGTGAGCGATGAAATAGGCAAAGGCCATCAAACCCGACAGCAGAAAGGCCACAGGCCGGGTGAACAGGCCGATCAGCACCAAAAAGCCGCCAACCAGTTCCAGCGAGCCGGCGACGCCAGACATCGAAAACAAGTCAAACTCGCCGCGTGCGGCAACCGGAAATCCAAAGATTTTCTGCATGCCATGCTGCATAAACAAAAAAGCCGTCACGATGCGCAGCACGCTGAGCACCCGCGGCTGCCAGGCAGCCAAAATTGCATTCATATTCGTTTCCTTCCCGTTTTGGCATCACGCCGCTCAGGCAACCGGAGGCTTGCGCTCTGATTGCCGCCTAAGCCGTGCTAAGAGCACGCCCCTCCCCTCAGCTTAGTGTCTTTACCTAAGGGCGTCACTCAGCTATCAAACCTGGCCGAAGATGACCTGCCAACTGGCCTGCGTGCGGCCGTGAGTTACTTATCGGCCATCCATTTGGCGACGTCGCTTCCCAGAGTGTTGGTGCACCGGTAGAGCACTGCGCAAGAGCCTTTGAAAGGACCAGAAAAGCCGCCACTGGAGTTGCGTGTCTCCCGGTAGCTGTCTACCAGTTGGCCGTCGTCATACAGCTCAGCGATGACAGATACCGACTTGCGGTGACCAAGAAAAGCGTTGCCCGCACTGAGTGCGTTGATAATCCGAAGCTTCAACTGCTTGCCCGCCCCGGCGCTGGGCTCACCGTCCAGCGGCGTAACTCGCCAGCCGTTTTGCTGCAGAAACTGCTCGGTTGATACGGAAAAACTGGAACCCAAATCGCTGCACTCAGACAGGATATTGCTCGCAATCACGTTCTCATCGTAATAGGCAGCGCTGCTGCTGACCGCTACCCGTCGCTCGTCCGCCACGCCAGCAGCGCATGACAACACCCCAACCAAACCGATAAAAACCACGCCATATTTCATTGCCCACTCCCTTTTTCTTATGTGCTCCACTCCCTTGAGTGAAACTGTCCATGCACTGGCAAAACGCTATGATCGAAGCTTGCCGACATCTTACCTGGGTTATCCCCCTCGCTACAGTTACTCCAACAAAGAAGGGCGATCATCTCCTGGCGACCTGCTTGATCTGCTGATTGGATGGCCGCCGAAGACCACGGTAACTGTCAGGCAAACACGCGGCGCACGCCTCCCATTGCACCTCGATTTCGGTAATGATCTGGTTCACCGTTATCAGTGCAAAAGGGGCATAGGCTCTTAGCTCTCCTGCCGCAATGCCCGTTATCCGCTCACGCAGCCACTCATCGGTGAATCCGGCCCACTCCCCGGCCACAAAGCGCAGGTTGTCACACAGGGCCGGGAATACCTCAAGCCAAAGCACCTGCAGCACTGTTTCGGGCGGCAAGCCGGACTCAATGATTCGGCGTGCGACGAAACGATGCGTGTCAGCGCTGATGTCGGTATCGAGGAAGAGTTCAGAGAAGGCGGACCAGAGCGCCACACAAGCGGCGTCGGACGGGGGCAAAGCCTGTTTGCCGGGCAAGGACAGTTGCCGCGTCAGTTGCTGCTGAGCACGCGCCGCGCGCCCTTGTAGGTGCGCTGCCAGTAGCTGGCACCCAGCTCATCCACGCGCACGGCGCCACCGGTGCTGGGCGCGTGCAGAAAACGCCCTTCGCCGATGTAAATGCCTGCGTGATTGACCCGCCCGCCATTCATGGCGAACAGCAATAGATCGCCTGGTACCAGGGCGCTCTCGCTGGGTTTTGCCGTACGCATGGAAGTCAAACCGGCGGTAGTGCGCGGCAGGCTGACGCCGGCGGCCTCACGGTAAACATACTGAATAAGCCCGCTGCAATCGAAGCCGGTATCGGGCGAGGTGCCGCCATAGCGGTAGGGAGTGCCGATCAGACTGAAGGCCTGGAAGACAATGTCGTTACCCAGAATGTCGGCCGAGTTGGACTGCGTGATATGCGGTAACGGGGTGCGCACGTTCGGCGTAGTCGCGGATACCGGCGCTTTGGGCGCGCTGCTGCAACCTGCCAGCAAAGCCACAAAGAGAAATATCAGTAGAACGCCTGACCGCATCCGCTTACCTATGCAACAGTGAATTTGATTAAAAAATGTACGACATACCGCGTTGTGTCAAGATTTTACTTTAACTAAGTGCGCCAAGTCTCAGTGATTGACCGTAAAAGCCAACATGGCAGATAACTGGCAAAGTGGCCTGCCGCTTTCTTTCAGCCACTGATTGAAGGCTCCCTGTGCCGCGTTCTGGTCACGCTGACTGGTCGGCGCCTTGTCGATAATGCCCTGCGCCTTCAACGCGGCAACCACATCCTCAGTGGCGACCCAAGTGTCTTTGCCGACCATGCGTAAAAAACGCGGCACTGATTGCCCGCCCAATTGGCTGCCCCGCTTCGCCAGCATCCGCCAGAGGCCGACAATGTCATCCGCCGGCCAGTCTGCGATAAGTTGGCCCATGCTGCCGTACTCGGCGCGCACATCCAGTACCAACTGCGCGTTGCGCGGTACGCTGCGTAGCTTGCCCAGATGCCGAATGATGCGCTTGTCGCCCATCAGCCGCTCAAGGTGCTCGGCGCTCATCAGCACCACTTTCTCCGGATCGAAGCCGAAAAATACCTCCTCAAACGCGGGCCACTTGGCGTCCACCAGGCTGTGCTTCAAACCAGCGCGAAACACCCGCAAGGCCAGGGTTGAGAGATAGCGATCATCGCTGATCTGGCGCAGCGCTGCAGGCGACCTGGGTACCGGCAAATGCGCCTCAAGCTCCGCACGCGAGCCAAACCGATTGAGACAGTAGCTTTCCAGCCAGCGGTAATCCTGCACAGTCAATGCGCTCCGCCCCAAGGGCTCATCACAGGTTCATCACGTTGAGATAACGAGGCGCGACCGACTCGTCGATGCTCAGGCTGGCAAAGTCGAACAGCTTGGTATCCGCCAGTTGCGAAGGCTGTACATGCTGCAGCGAGCGGAATACGTTGTCGAGGCGACCCGGTGTCGCACGCTCCCAGCCCTGCAGCATCTCCTTGACCACCTTGCGTTGCAGGTTCTCCTGCGAGCCGCAAAGATTGCACGGAATAATCGGGAAGCCCTGCAGCTCGGCGTAGGCAGCAATGTCATTCTCGTTGCAGTAGGCCAATGGGCGAATCACCACGTTGCGGCCGTCATCGGAACGCAGCTTCGGCGGCATGGCCTTGAGGTTGCCGCCGTAGAACATATTGAGAAAGAACGTCTCGATGATGTCGTCGCGGTGATGCCCGAGCGCCATCTTGGTCGCACCAATTTCGTCTGCAAAGGTATAGAGATTGCCGCGACGCAGACGTGAACACAGTGAACAGGTGGTTTTACCCTCCGGCACCTTCTCCTTGACGATGGAGTAGGTATCGCGTTCCAGAATGTGGTACGCCACGCCCAGCTTCTCAAGATAGGCAGGCAGCACCTCTTCCGGGAACCCCGGTTGCTTCTGATCCATATTCACGGCCACCAGTTCGAACTTGATGGGCGCTACTCTCTGCAAGTGCAGCAGGACGTCAAGCAGGGTGTAACTGTCTTTGCCACCGGACAGGCAGACCATCACCTTGTCGCCGTCTTCGATCATGTTGTAGTCGGTCACCGCTTCGGCAGTGAGGCGGCGCAGACGCTTCTGCAGTTTGTTCTGGTTGACGCTGAGATGGCTCATGAAGGGGCACACCGGAAAAGTAAAACGCGCATTTTACTGGAAACCGCTGTACATAAAAACAACAGCCCCTGTCGAACGACTCGACAGGGGCTGTTGGGCAGCACAAGAAAGGTTTATCGCAGGTAGACCGGGCCGACGCCGAAGCCCCAGAAAATCACCGAGGTTGCCATCATCGCCACCAGCACCACCAGGCCTACTGCCAGAATGGAGCTGGAGAAAAGAAAGCCCTCGTCACTGGGAATATCCATGAAAATCGGAATCCCTTGATAGAGCAGATACACGGTGTAGGCGACCGCCGCGGTGCCCACCAGCATGCCTAGCCAGAGGCTGGGATAGAGTGCCGCCAGACCGGCAATGAACAGCGGCGTGGCAGTGTAGGCAGCAAACACCACACAATCGTTGAAGCTGGGCGTCGAGTCGTAGGTGCGGGCCATCCAGTGAATGAAGGCGCCCATCACGGCAACGCCAGCAAGCATGGCAAGGTAGGACAATACCGTCATCGAGAGCGCACTGGTCTGCGTCAGCTTGACCGCTTCCTGCGTGCCTATATACCAACCAACCTGAGTGGTGCCAATGTAGGCAGAGACTACCGGGATAGCGGCAAGAACCAGCACGTGAGTCAAATACATATGACCGATGCTTTCGTCCTCACCCTTGATTTCTTTCCATTCCTCGTCGGGATGGGTGAACAACCCCAATACATGGTGGATCATGGTCTGACCTCCTAATTATTATTCAGCGCTCAAGGCACAGCCATAGCGCCACGGGCGCCGGAATCTCAGCACCCTGCATTGACTATAGCGAAAAATCGAAAAGGCAAAACAGCTTTGCTTAGAGAGATTGGCAACTTCAATTTTTGCCGTAATAGCGTTCAAGAATTAGCATCGCCTGATTGATCTCCTGCACCCGCGCGGTGCTGCCACCGCGGTCGGGGTGATGCACGCGCACCAGTGCGCGGTAGCGCTGCTTGATCGCCTTCGCGTCGGTCGGCCGCTCAAGCTGCAGGGCCGCCAGCGCCTGCGCCAACTCATCCGGCGCCACCAGCGCCCTGCCCTGTCGGCGCCAAAACCCATCCAGCAGCCGCTGTACATCGTCGGCATGGGTATCGCGCCATTGTCGCCAATCAAGATAGTAGGCGCGCAACGGGTCGACCTGCTGCAGCCCTGGCAAAGCCTCATCCCTCGGCAGCAAACGAATAGACAGTGCATGAATCTGCAGGCTCAAGCTGTCCGCTGCCAGCTGATCTGCCAATCGATAAAGCTGATGGAACAACAGAAAGTGCAGCTGAAACAGCCGCAAGGGATCCTGCAGGGCGCCGGGCTCGGCAAACAAGGAGTCGGGGAAGCAGTCGGCCAGCTGACGAATCAACTGGTATTCGCTCAGGCCCTGCGGCGCGGCACGCAGTTGGCTCAGCAAAGCGGCTTCAAAACCGTCGGGTAACAACTGCTCAGGTTGAAGATCATCCATCGCCGCAGTGTAACAGCCGGTGGCACTGCAAACGAGCCAAGCCCATCCCGTCATCAAAGCGCCATTAAAGGTTAAAAGCGCTGTCATGAAATCTGCGTATCAATGTCACCTTCGCTCAACTCTGGAAAGGGAAACAAGATGAACAAGTGGATCATTGCCGCCACCAGCGCAGCCATGATGGCGGCGGTAGTCGGTTGTAAAAGCAGCAGCAGTGACGACGACACGGCGGAAACACCGGAGGTTGTCACGCCGGAATCCATCTCGCTCAGCTACCTGGGCCGCTACAGCTCGGGCGTGTTCGGTCAGAGCGCAGCCGAGATCCCGGCCTACGACGCGCAGAACCAGCACATCTTTATCGTCAACGCGCAGAAAGGCGCGGTAGACGTCCTGGACGCCAGCGATATTGCCAATCCCACGCTAGTGCAAACCCTGACCGTAGAGAGCATCGCTGAAGGTGCCGTGGTCAACAGCATTGCCTTCAAGGCCGGCTATCTGGCGGTAGCGGTAGAGGCCGCAACCAAGACCGATCCGGGCTACGTCGCGCTGTTTGACGCCACCACCCTGGAGCTGCTGGGTTCACGACAAGTTGGCGCGCTGCCCGACATGCTCACTTTCACCCCGGACGGCAAGTACCTGCTGGTCGCCAACGAAGGAGAGCCGAGCAACGACTACAGCGTCGACCCCGAGGGCTCCATCAGCATCCTCAGCGTCAACGGTGACGAGCTGGTCGAAGTCAAAACCGCTGATTTCAGCGCCTTCAACAGCCAGAAAGCTGCCCTGCAGGACGCTGGCGTACGCATCTTCGGCCCCGGAGCCAGCGTAGCCCAGGACCTGGAACCCGAATACATCGCCGTCTCAGCCGATAGCGCCACCGCATGGGTGTCGCTACAAGAGAACAACGCTCTGGCCAAGGTCGATATCGCCAGCGCTACCGTCACCGAGATTCTGCCACTGGGCTACAAGGATCATGGCCAGGAAGAGAACGCATTGGATCTCAGTGATTCGGATGATGCGATCAATATCAAGGCATGGCCGGGCGTGCTGGGCATGTATCAGCCCGACGCCATTTACGCCTACGAAGTAGATGGCAGCACTTACCTGATCACCGCCAACGAAGGTGACTCGCGCGCCTGGGGTGAAGACGATCAAGCCTACTGGGACGGCGATGCCAGTAAGGGGTTTGTTGAAGAGTTCCGCATGAAGAGCCTGACCGACAGCCGCGGATTCAACCGCCGCGTAGGTGATGATCTGGCGCCGCAACTGCACGCCATGGCAGAAGGCGCACTGATCAACCCGAGCGTATTCGGCTATTGCGGCGCGACCATGACTGACCGCGGCGACTGCGGTGAAGATGAGCAGCTGGGTCGCCTCACCGTGGCCTGGACCGACGGCTACCGCAAGGATGCCGACGGCAATCCGGTCATGTTTGATGCCACCGGCATTGAAAACCCGGCCGGTGACCGCCTCATGTACGACAACCTGTACGCCTACGGTGCGCGCTCATTCTCGATTCGCGATGAGGATGGCAATCTGGTGTGGGATTCCGCCGATCAGTTTGAGCAGCACTTCGCCAGTGCCGACTGCATGCTGGGCAGCAACCGCGACATCCCCTGCGTCGATTACTTCAACGCCACCCACGATGAAGGCGATACCTTCGACAACCGCAGCGACAACAAGGGCCCCGAACCTGAAGGCATCACTGTCGGCCATCTGGGCAACAAGACCTTCGCCTTTATCGGTCTGGAACGCATTGGCGGCGTGATGGCGTACGACATCACCGACCCGACTGCGCCCTTCTTCGTGGATTATCTGAACACTCGCGAGGATTGGACTAGCGAAGATCCCGAGTCAGTGCTGGCCGATGCCGGTGATCTGGGCCCGGAAGGCCTGGTATTCATCAGTGCGCAAGACTCGCCCAACGGCGAAGCCCTGCTGGTGATCGGTAACGAAGTGAGCGGTACTACTGCGGTCTATCAGATCAACCAGGCAGTAGAGTAAACCCTTGCAGCGGCTGACGCCTGGCGTCAGCCGCTGTATTTCACTCAGGCCACCTCCTCGGCCAGATGCTCCAGCGCCATCGCCCGCGCGTGCTTCACGCCCTCCAGAAACTCATCACCCCAACGCTTGATGTCGTTGTGCTGCACCACACCAAACAGCTCCTTGAGCCGCGCCTCGCGTTCGGCCTTGCCCAACGTCAACCCAATATAAAGCGTGTCGCGCAAGTCGTGCGGATCATGCGGGTTGGTCAGCAGCGCGCCATGCAACTCCGCCGCCGCACCGGCAAACTCGGACAACACCAGCACACCATTGCCGCCGCACAGTCCCTGGGTAGCAACGTATTCCTTGGCGACCAGGTTCAGGCCGTCGCGCAGCGGCGTAATCCACATCACATCCGCCATCAGGTAGTACGCGATCAGCTCGTTGAACGGCACGGCGCGATAAAAGAACTGCACCGGTGTCCAGCCGACCCGCGAGAACTGGCCGTTGATCCGTCCAACAGCCTGCTCGATCTGACTGAGCAGCTCGGCATACACCGTCATCTCGCGCGCCGCCGGCACGCAAATGGTGATCAGCGTGACCTTGCCGATCAGCTCGGGATGCGCCTCCAGCAAGGCCTCAAACGCCAACAGCTTGGCGTGGGTGCCCTTGGTGTAGTCCAGACGCTCAACCGATAGCACCACGCGCACGCCCTTGAGTTGCTCACGCAGCTCGACAATCTGCTGCTGGCAGTCGTCGGTCTCGATCACATTCTTGACCCGCCCCACATCCAGCCCAACCGGATGCGCGCCCAGTCCGATCGGCCTGCCGTGCACCGAAATCCTGGTGGTCATGCGGTCAAGCCCCACGGCGCAGCCATAGGTCAGATAACGCGGTGCACAGCCCTTCTCCTCCAACACCTCAATCGGCGCGACGCCACGCACTACGTCAACAAAGTTCTCTGCCTGACGCGGAATATGAAAGCCGACGTAATCGCACTGCAACAGGCTCCCGATGATCTCGCGGCGCCAGGGCAATACGTTGAAAACATCCGCCGAGGGGAAGTAGGTATGGTGGAAAAAGGCAATATTCAGATCCGGACGCAAGGGGCGCAAGAACGCCGGCACCATCCACAGGTTGTAATCATGCAGCCAGACTACCGCGCCTTCCGCCGCCTCCGCCGCGGTGCGCTCGGCAAATAGGCGATTCACCTTGAGAAATACCGCCCAGTCTTCTTCCCGGAAAATCGCCCGCTCCCAGAAGGTGTGCAGAGTCGGCCAGAAGGCCTCCTTGGAAAAGCGCTTGTAGAACACATCCACATCGTTCTTGCTCAGGGCCACGCGTGCAGCGACCAGATTGGGGTAGTTCTCGGCGTCCACCTTGGTGTGCACTTCAAAGGCTTCGCGCTGACGCGGATCGTGAATCGACCACGCCACCCAGGAGCCTGGCTGATCGCCGCCAAAAAAGCTCAACAGCGTGGGCAGAATACCGTTGGGCGACGACGGCGGGCGGCGAACGACCTTGCCGTCCTCAATCACCTCTTCGTACGGCAAGCGGTGGTAAACCATCACCAGATCGGCCTTGCCCTTGATCTGCAGGTCACGCAGCTCCGAGTCCACGCCCAGCGGGCCGAGAAAGCCGAAGTGCGAGATCGCCTCCAGAATGCCGCCGCAGCCGCTCAGGCGTGCATGCAGAACCTTGGCGCGGTCGCCGGTCGCCTCGATCAGCGCCGGTTCCGACTCACCCACGCATACGCCCTTGAAGCCTTGCTCGTACATCGACAGGTCATTCAGCGTATCGCCGGCCACCAGCACCTCTTCCATCGAGGCGCCCATATGCTCAACCAGACGCCGCAAAGTGGAACCCTTATTGACGCCGCGCGGCAAACAATCGAGATACATGCCGGCGGAAAACAGCAGATCACAACCCAGCCCTTCCATCGCCGCACGGACCTTGTCGGTCACCGCGCCCGGTTCACAAAAATAGGAACAACGGCGCTGCTGCGGTACGTCCTGCCGCTCCAGTCCGGGGAACACCGACAGCCGCTGGGCCACCACCTGCTCGCCCGGCCAGCCAGCCTCAATTTCGCTCTGTACCGGATAGACCGGCTGCAGCGTCTCGCCATCGACCACTGTCGCGCCCACATCGCAGATGATGTAGTCCGGCCGCGGAATCGCCGGGTCGGATAGCAAGGGTACAACCACCTCAAGCCCGCGTCCGGTCACGAACACCAGGGTGATGCCCGGATGAGCGTTGATCAGCTGATACAGCCGTTGCCGGTTATCAGGATCGCCGCCCAGAAAAGTACCGTCCAGATCGGTTGCCAACATCATAGTTTTGCTCTCCCTGTGACTACTGAATTCGGTTCTGCGGCGCACACCTTCGCGTGTACCGTAGGGGTTGGTTCATGGCCGCACTGGCGGCGCCTGTTCGTCTGTCTGTGGGCCAGGATCAGCCGGCGCGTGCGCCTCTGGCGGGGTATCGGCCGCAGCGTCGCCGGTGACCGGCGATGGCTCGACGTCCTCGTGGGTGGCGTCTTCCAGCATCATTTCCAGCACGGCGTTGGAAGTACGCACCATGGGTATGTAATGCGCGGCCTCATCGACGATGCGGTCGCGACCCTGGCGCAGCTGCCACAGGGCATAAAGCGCACACAGCGCAAACATCAGGGTAAAGAACAGCGGCAAGGCCACCGGCGCGGTCAGGCTCATCAGCACACCGGCCAACGCCGGGCCTATCGCCGCGCCCAACCCGTGCAGCATCAACAGCGCCGCATTGCCGGACAAAATATCTTCCTGGTGTAAATGATCTATCAAGTGCGCAACCACCGCCGGGTAGACCGCAAAGGAGCCCGCCCCAAACACCGCCGCGGCCAACAGCAGCCATTGCCCGAAGGGGCCGAGCAGGGCCATCAGCAAACCACCAACGGCGGCCAGCCCACAGATCAGTACCAGTGCCTTGCGTCTGTCGATCTGGTCGGACAGTCGGCCCATCGGCCACTGCGACAATGCGCCCGCGACGATCACCAGTGACACGAACCCGGCGATCTGTACGGTATCCATGCCCATACGCCCGGCATACACAGCGCCCAAACCCCAGAAGCCGCCCATGCCCAGCCCCGAGAGCATGGCCCCGGCGCAGGCGACCGGCGCCGCCTGCCACAGACGCTTGAGCGATAGCGCAGGCGTATCAGTGATAACCGGTTGCGCCAGGCGGGTAGCCGACACCGGCATCACCGCCACCACAATCAGAATGGCCGAGATCGCGAACAGGGTGAAGGCCAAAGGGCTGTCCCAACGCAGCAGTTGCTGCGCCAGCGCCAGTGAGCCGAGGTTTACCGCCATGTAGCAGGCGAAGATCTGGCCACGCCGTTCGGGTGGCGCCGTGGTGTTCAGCCAGCTTTCGATAACCGTGTAGATGCCCACCAGCGCAACGCCGGTGATCACCCGCAGCAACAGCCACATGCCCGGCTCAACCCAGAGTACGTGAATAAGCACACAGGCCGCTTCGGCGGCAGCCAGAAAGGTAAAGGCACGAACGTGGCCCATGCGCCGAATGAGTCGCGGGCATAGCCAGGTACCGAGAATGAAGCCGGCAAAATACGCCGATCCGAGCAAACCCAAGGTCTGATCAGCAAAGCCCTCGGCGCTGCCACGCAGTGCCAGCAGGGTGTTAAGCAGGCCGCTGCCCAGCAACAGCAAGGCGATACCGGTGAGCAGTGCCCCGATGGGCACCAGTAACCTAATCATAGCGCTGAAATCTCCCCTTGGAGGTCGTGGTCGATTCCAGACAGAGCGGGTGTCAATATGTGCGTTTATGCATCTGTAATTTATATTCAGCTGTAAACACCCTACCGCAGCAAGGCGCCGCTGACCAGCCTGCATTTAACGCATCGCCGGTTCAACAACCTTACCTCAAGGCTTATATTGCCGGTCACTAAAGCGCTACACTGCCAGCAAGTACCCTTTACACAACGAACCGGTTTACGCCATGTCCAGCCTGAAAGATCTTGCCCGCAAAATCTGCGCTCCGCTGCTCAATCCACTGGAAAACAGCGACGCCCCCTATCACTACACGCCCAAAAGTCGCGGCATTCTGGTGGTGATGAGCGTGCTGTTTCTGAGCCTGGCCATGGGCCTTGCGGTGTTTCTACCCTCGGGTATCGAGCGCACCTTTCTGATTCCGGTCAGCGTGTTTGGCTTGATCGGTCTGTTTGGCCTGCTGGTCGCCTGGCTGGGCTCCGAGCGCGCCATCGCGCGGCTGTGGAACAGCAAGCAAGGCTGAGTTACCCGACGGGAGTTGGCATGAGCAGCAAAGTACTCTTGATCGTCGCGCACGCACCTTCGGACAACACCCGCGCCCTGCGCGACGCCGTAGTACGCGGCGCCACCCACGCCGACATTGACGCGGTCGAGGTGCGCTGCAAAGCGCCGCTGGAAGCCGGCCCGGAAGACGTGCTTGGCGCCGACGCCATCATCCTTGGCACTACCGAGAACCTGGGCTACATGAGCGGCGCGCTGAAGGATTTCTTTGATCGCAGCTACTATCCCGTGCTGGAGCTGAAGCAGGGCCTGCCCTGCGCACTCTACATCCGCGCCGGCATGGACGGCACCGGCACCCGCCGCGCGGTAGAGTCGATTGTCACCGGCCTGCGCTGGAATTGGGTCCAACCGCCGCTGACGCTCAAGGGCGACTGGCAGGAAGGTTTTGTGCAGCAGGCCGAGGAGCTGGGCCTCTACCTGGCCGCCGGCCTCGACAACAGCGTGTTCTGAGCGCTCACCCTTTCGGGCGACTGCGCGAGGCTTCTGGCATGCACCTTACAGCGTTATACTGCGAACATGGACCGCATACTCGCCCGCCTTGAAGGCTGCTATCAGCTCGCCGAGCAGCACTTCGATCGTCACTTCCCCCGCCCGGATATCGAACTGGATCTGCGCGGGCAGCGTGCTGGCGTTGCCTATCTGAACCAGAACCTGCTGCGCTTCAATGGTCAGATGTACCGTGAAAACACCGATGACTTCCTATTGCAAACCGTGCCCCATGAAGCCGCGCACCTGATTGCCCATCAGGTATTCGGGCCGCGGATTCGCCCCCACGGCCCGCAATGGCAAGCCATCATGACCGAGCTGTTCCGACTGCCGGCCAATCGCTGCCACAATTACGCGGTCTCCAAACGTAGCGGTACCCGCTACCTTTATCGCTGCGCCTGCCCCGACCACATGCCCTTTACGCCGCAACGCCACGCCTGGGTCAGAAAGGGGCGCCAGTATCAGTGTCGCCGCTGCGGCGACCTGTTGCACTTCACTGGCCGGCAGCAGGCTGCGACGGCCTAACTGGCCGCCAAGGCGGGCGCCTCGCCAGCCCGGCGCAGCATCTCTATGTAGGGTCTCAACGAGTAACCCAGCTGCGGCTCCAGGCGGTCTGCCCATTGCCGCATGTCATCACGGTCCAAGCTCAGCTCGCCGGATTGGGGAATGAACAGAATGATATTGCCCTCCTCGACCTCGACCTGCAGGTAATGCGGGCCGAACAGACGTCGCAGCCGACTGGCGGCGTAGGGCTGACCGCTCTGGCCGAGCTGCCACTGGTTCACCACCAACAGGCCGCCCGGGCGCAGCGCCGCCTGGCAGGCAACGAAAAAATCCGCTTGCAGCTGCAGGCGAGCGATACCGCCCTCCATATACAGATCAAGGAACAGCAAGTCACAGCTGTTTGGCTGGGTGGCAATGTAGGACTCGGCGCTGTCGACCACCACCTCAAGCCGCGCATCCTCGCTCAGGCCAAACCAGCGCCGTGACAGCTCGACCACCCTGGCGCGCAACTCCACAGCCGTCAGCTGCTGCGGTTGCAGGTGCTGCAGCACGGCGTTGACCAGCGTACCGCCGCCCAGCCCCATGGCCAGCGCACGCGGCGCTTTGCTTTGCCAGTAACCGGCAAGCAGCATGGCGCGCGTATAGTCATATTCCAGCCACGCAGGATCACTGACCAGAGCGCAGCTTTGCTCGGTTTGCGCACCAAAATACAGATAACGCAGCTCGCCCTGCTGGGTCACGCGCAGGCTGCCGAAGTCATCTTCACAGCGCTCAAGCTCCTGCTCGGCAGCGCTGCCTTGCTGCAGCAGATACTGATAGAGCTGACTTATCCAGCCCATAGGCTGTTTACCCCCCGTCACACGCGCTACCATCGGGCGGCACATGTACATAGATACCCAATTCAAGTAGAAGGCCCATGACCGCACTCTGGACACCCGACAGCTGGCGCAGCAAACCCATACTGCAACAACCCACCTATCCCGACCAACAGGCGCTGCTGGCGGTGGAAGACAGTCTCGCCAGCTATCCGCCGCTGGTATTTGCCGGCGAAGCACGCGAGCTGCGCCGCCAGTTTGCCGAAGTGACCGCCGGCCGCGCGTTCCTGCTGCAAGGTGGTGATTGTGCAGAAAGCTTCGCCGAATTTTCTGCACCCAAGATTCGTGACACCTTCAAGGTCATGCTGCAAATGGCCGTAGTCATGACCTTTGCCGCCGGTTGCCCGGTGGTCAAGGTCGGTCGCATGGCAGGCCAGTTTGCCAAGCCGCGCTCGGCCGACGACGAAACCCAGGGCGGCGTGACTTTACCCGCTTACCGCGGCGACATCATCAACAATATAGCCTTCGAGGCCGCCGGCCGCGCTCCCGACCCGCAGCGGCTGCTCAGCGCCTACCATCAGGCCACCGCTACGCTTAATCTGCTGCGCGCTTTCGCCCAGGGCGGCTTTGCCAGTCTGGACCAGGTGCACCAGTGGAACCTCGACTTTATTGCCAACTCCGCCATGGCGGATCGCTTCCAGCAGTTAGCCGACCGCATCGATGAAAGCCTGGCCTTCATGCGTGCCTGTGGCTTCGACAACCAGCACAGCCCGCAGTTGCGCGAGACCGCCTTTTTCACCGCCCACGAAGCGCTGCTACTGAACTACGAGCAGGCCTTTACCCGCCGCGACAGCCTGACCGGCGAGTGGTACGACTGTTCGGCGCACATGCTGTGGATTGGTGACCGCACTCGCCAGCTGGACGGCGCGCATGTCGAGTTCATGCGCGGCATCGGCAACCCGATTGGCATCAAGGCCGGACCAACTACCGACCCGGACGACTTGCTGCGGTTAATTGATCGGCTGAATCCGGAGAACAGCAGCGACCGCCTGAACGTCATCGTGCGCATGGGCGCCGACAAGGTGGAGCAGCACATGCCGGCGCTGTTACGCGCGGTGGAGCGCGAAGGCAAACAGGTACTGTGGAGTTCCGACCCGATGCACGGCAACACCATGAAGGCATCCAGCGGCTACAAGACCCGTGACTTCGCCCGCATTCTCAGCGAAGTGGAGCAGTTCTTTGCCGTGCACCAGGCCGAGGGCACCTGGGCTGGCGGTATTCATATCGAGATGACCGGACAGAACGTCACCGAGTGCATCGGCGGCGCCACCCCGGTCACTGAAGACGGTTTGTCCGATCGTTATCACACCCATTGCGACCCGCGGCTGAATGCCGACCAGTCGCTGGAGCTGGCCTTTTTGATCGCGGAAACGCTGAAAAAAGTCCGCCGTTAGGCCCCGCGGCGCGCGCTACCGGCCAGCGGAAAAAAGCCGCCCGGCAGAGCGCCGGGCGGCGTATCATCGCGCTAGCACTACTCACCTGTTTCGCGTCGCCTGCGCGCCCACGCTGGCGGCCAAGCCTGCCCTGGATTGCCCCATGCACGAACAAAGCAGCTTTCTTCTCCTGGCCGTGGTCTTCCTGCTGGCCGCCGTGGCGGCGGTGCCGCTGGCCAAGCGCCTGCGCCTGGGTGCGGTCATCGGCTACCTGCTGGCCGGCGTGGTGATTGGCCCCTCGACGCTCAATCTGATCGCGCACCCCGAAGACATCCGCCATATCTCCGAACTGGGTGTAGTGCTGCTGCTGTTCATCATCGGCCTCGAACTTTCGCCGCGGCGGCTGTGGTTGATGCGCAAGGCGGTCTTTGGCGTCGGCGTGGCGCAGGTACTGGTGTGTGCAAGCCTGATTGGCACACTGGCGTACATTGGGCTGGATCAGCCGGTGAACACGGCTGTGGTGCTGGGCTTGGGTCTGGCGTTGTCTTCCACCGCCTTCGGCCTGCAGATACTCGCCGAACGCAAGGAACTGAACAGCGCGCATGGCCGCATGGCCTTCGCCATCCTACTGTTTCAGGACATCGCCGCCATTCCGCTGATAGCACTGATTCCCCTGCTTGGCGGCGCCAGCAGCGATGTTGGCGGCGAGAGCAATCTGGAGCAGTTGATCAAGATTACCGGCAGCATCGCGATTATCGTGATCGGTGGTCGTTACCTGCTGCGGCCGGTATTCCGGATTGTCGCCAGAACCGGCTTGCAGGAGGTATCCACCGCGACCGCGCTGCTGGTGGTAATAGGCACTGCCTGGTTGATGCAGAGCGTGGGTGTGTCCATGGCGCTGGGCGCCTTTCTCGCCGGCCTGTTGCTGGCAGATTCGGAGTACCGCCACGAGCTGGAGTCGCAGATAGAGCCGTTCAAGGGACTGTTGTTGGGGCTGTTTTTCATCAGCGTGGGCATGACCGCCGATCTCGGCTTGTTGCTCAACAGCCCCGGTGCGGTCCTGCTGCTGACCGCCATGATCATCGGCTGCAAACTGCCGCTGATTTATCTGGTCGGCCGCACCGCTGGCGGTCTCGACAAACTCAGCGCCCTGCGTCTGGGGGTGGTGTTGGCGGCCGGTGGCGAGTTTGCCTTTGTGGTCTTTCAGATGGCGCGCGACCAACAACTCTTCGACCAGCGCATGCACAGCATGCTGGTACTGGCGATTACCCTGTCGATGGCGGTGACGCCATTGATCATTCTGCTGCTCTCGAAACTGATCAAGCCCAAGGCCGCTGCGGTCGAAGTACCCGAGGAGTTGAAACAGATCGACGCCGAGGCACCGCGGGTAGTCATCTCCGGCATGGGCCGCATGGGCCAGGTGATCGCGCGCGTGCTGCGCGCCCAGCGCGTGCCCTACATTGCGCTGGAAACCTCGGTAGACAGTATCGAGCTGTCGCGCAGCCTGAGCCGCGACATGCCGATCTTTTATGGGGACTCCCTGCGTCCGGAAATCCTGCGCGCCGCACAGGTGGATCAGGCAGAGTTTTTCATCATCACCACCGACGACCCCGACACCAACCTGAAAACGGCCGAACTGGTGCGCCGCCTCTACCCGCACGTGACGATCATCGCCCGCGCGCGCAACCGCCAGCACGTACACCGGCTGATCGACCTCGGTGCGTTCGCCGTGCGCGAAACCTTTCACTCCAGCCTGGAGATGAGCAAGCAGGTACTGACCGGCCTTGGCCTCAGCGAAGCCCAGGCAGACTCGCGCCTGACCCGTTTTCGTGAACACGACGAACAGGTACTGGCCGCGCAACACAAGGTGTATGACGATGCCGCCGCCGTCATGCAGACGGCACGCGAGGCCCGTGCCGATCTTGAGCGGCTGTTCGATTCGGACCAGATCGAGGCACGCAGTATTGATGAGGCGTTGCAACGCCCGCCAGAGTAAGCCGCCGGGCACCCGTGGCGGGATTGGCCTGCTACAATGCCCGCTCACTGACTTCAGGAATCACAGCATGGCCGATATCGGACGTTTCAACCGACTGCAGGTCCTCAAACACACCGGTTTCGGCCTGTATCTCAACGGCGGTAACGACGGCGATATCCTGCTGCCCAAGCGCTACATCCCCAAGGACAAACCCAGTGAAGTCGGCGACTGGCTGGATGTGTTCATCTACTTCGACAGCGAAGACAAGATCATCGCCACCACCGAGCAGCCCAAGGCGCAGGTAGGCGACTTTGTCAGCCTGAAGGTTATCGCCAAGAACAACGTCGGCGTGTTCCTCGACTGGGGGTTGCCCAAAGACGTGCTACTGCCCTTTTCCGAGCAGAAACGCCCGCTGGAGGTGGGTGACTACGCGGTGGTGCACCTGTACCTCGACAAGCACACCAGCCGGGTAATCGCCACCAGCCGCCTGGATCGCTATCTCGACAAGACGCCCGCGCGCTACAAAGCCGGCGATCCGGTGGACCTGTTGATCGTGGAGCGCACCGACCTGGGCCACAAGGCCATTATCAACGGGCAGCACTGGGGGCTGGTACACAAGAACGAGGCCTTCAAATTCCTGCGTGGCGGTCAGCGCGAGCAGGGCTACATCCGCGAAATGCGCGCCGACGGCAAGATCAGCCTCAGCCTGCAACCGGTGGGCGCTGCGGCTGCCGATCAGCTACAGGACCAGATACTGCAAAAGCTGCTGGATAACAACGGTCAACTGGCGCTCAGTGACAAAAGCACCCCCGAGGCCATCAGCCGCGCCTTTGGCGTCAGCAAGGGCAACTTCAAAAAAGCCATTGGCGGCCTGCTGAAACAGGGCAAGATCAGCATTCACAGCGACCATATCGAGCTGCTTTAAGCCGCTAAAAGGCTTCAGGCCGCCCGATAAAACGCCCGGTACTGGCCGGGCGTCAGCGCCGTCCGCACTTTGAAATGGCGCTGAAAATGCGCCTGATCGGCAAACCCAAGATCCAGCGCCAGGCCATTAAGGCTGCACTCTGCGCGGCGCAATTCTGCTCGTGCCCGCTTGATCCGTGCATCCAGCTGGAAGGCATGCGGCGCCTGGCCAAATTCACGCTTGAAGCTGCGTATCAGTTGATAGCGGTTCAGCCCGGCCACCTGCGCCAGCGTATCCAGCTGCAGGTTGGTATCCAACTGATCCATGATCATGTCGCGCGCCTGCTGCACACCCGGATGCTGCAGCGGTGCGACCGGCGAACCAACTGAGAATAGCGGTTGCAGCAGCTCGATAAGCTGAGTCTCTGCCGCAAGCGCAGTGCCAGCATCCAGCAGACTGGAAAACAGCTGATCAAATTGCCCGGCAGCGCCCGCCTGCACGTGGATCGCGCCGGGGAAGCAGTGATAATCCTGACTGCCGCCAAGCACTTCACGCTGGAGCTCACCCAGCCAGTTGGCATTCAGAAACAGCATGCGGTAAGACCACAGCCCCGCCGCTGGATTGCAGGAGTGCACCTCGCCGGGGTTGACCGTGACCATACTGCCCACACCGATGCGTTGCGACCGGCCGCGGTTGCGATACAGCGTGTGGCCCTGATCAATCACGCCGAAGGAAAATTCGTCGTGGGTATGCTGCTTGTAGCAGGCGCTGGAACGGTCCGCCTGCCGTAGCTCGACCAAGGGCAAAGCCGGGCTGCGTTGCAGGACTTGGGATGGGTTCTCGCGCATACCTACCTCGTGATCAATACAGCAGAATCATTGCCACGCTGCCAACCAGCAGCAGCGCCATACACCGATTGAACCAGCGCGTGGCCGCAAGCCCAGGTAATTGCCGCCCCAGCAGGTGGCCCGCCAGGGCCCAGCTGTCGACACCGAGCAGACACATCAGCAGCGACAGCATACAGAACAGCAACAACGCCTGCTCGCCGGCAGTACTGCCGCTGACGAACAGGCCTATGCCGGCGGTGGAAAACAACCAGGCCTTGGGGTTGAGCCACTGGGCCAGGGCGCCGGCCCAGAAACCCGGCACCTGGGCGGCTGCACTGCTGCCCGGTAGCTCGCCGCGCGCAGTAACCAGCCGCCAGGCGAGATACAACAGGTATACCGCCCCCAACCCGCTCAGTATTCGCAGCAACTGGGGATGATCCTGCAGACTCCCGAGCAGCCCCACCCCCACCACAAACACCATCAGGGTATAACCCAGCGAGGCGCCCAGCACGTAGCGCGCAGCCCGCCACACGCCCGCCTGCGCGCCGGCGGCGACCGCCACCACGCAGACCGGGCCAGGCGCAATAGAACCCACCAACGAAAACGCCAACATCGAACCTATCAGGGTCAACATGCACTCACTCCACCATCGGCGCACTTGGGCGCCCATGGTCGGCATGCTCGCTTGTATGCCATGAGGTGTATTGAACGAAATTGCAGCTGTGTTTTGGGAGCGGCGGCGCCGAGGGCCGGGAAGATGGCGGCGGGCCTCGAGCAGCAGCGCCGGTCGCAGCGCCGCTAGCCCGGTTGGAGGCCGGCCCTCCCGGCGACGCAGCACGCCAAAACGAGAAGACCGGGTGCGCTTTCAGGTCCGGACAGGCGCCGGGTACGCCCGTCCGGTTGCGCTGCGTCAGTCCGCCGGCCGGCCCTGATCCGGTTGACTGTAATCGCAAACACCCTGAGGGAAGATGGCATTCAGCTCGGCCAACTCATCCGCGGACGGCACCCAGCTGCCATAGGTACCGTCGCTCACGGCGGTGCTGACTGGCTTGAGCGCACACTTGAAGACGCTGCCCTCAATGGGGCCACCGGCGACCATGCGCGAGGTGATGTAAGTCGGGAAGGCGTCTGTACAGGCGCCGGCGGGTTGATCATCAAGGATGCCGTTCCACACGTTGTCACCCTCCGCAATCAGGCTACCGTCGGTGTTGAAGCAACTGTCCACCGCGCCGTCGGGACGATTCTCGCCAATACTGAGCTCCGGGTTCTCGCGGATATTGGCCAGCCACTCATCCAGCACCTCCAACGCCTGCCAGGTCTGGTCAAAGTTTTTCTGCGCGCGCGGACGCGCCGGATCGCTGGTATCGGTCGGACGGGTATCGGTAAACCAGATCACCTGATTGTCGGCGTTGCCCATCTTGTTCAGCACTCGCTGACGTACCGAGAAGGACTGATGGCTGTTGTGCATATCCAGCACTTCTTCCAGATAATGCCGCCAGTCGATCACCGGAATATTCAGTTGGCCATCGAATACGATGCCTTGTTCATAGGCTGCGTTGATCGCCAGCAGATCACCCTCGGTGCGCGGCGCCGGAGCTGTACCGTCCGGGCTGAGATTCATGTTGCGACGGCTCCAGGGATCAAAGTTGTCCGGCGTATTGGGCGGCAGGAAGGGCGCGCCCTCCTGCACCATTTCGCTGGGCTGCTTCCAGCCGCCAATCAGCCGATTCAGCTTGAGGAACTCGCTAGTGGTGATGTGGCCACGGCGCAGCGAGCGCAACCCGTACTGCACGCCCACGTTGTCGAACAGGGTACGTGGCTGGCCGTCGTCATCGACGCCGTAAACGTTGCGCAGGTCATCAAAATGCGTCCACTGCACCGTATTCATGATGCCCGGCGGAAACATTTTTTCCTGATTGGTTACCTGCCCGTAATGCGGGTTCATGGTCAGTGGCGTCAGCCCGCGCCACGCGGGAATGCACTCGCTCATGCCCGGCGCGCTGGCGTAACCCAGGGCGATCTTGGTGTCGTACAGCGGGTCGGCGTAGGCATCGGTCGCATTCATGCCCACCAGCAAGCTGCGATTGGCGGTGGTTTGCCACCGGGCGTTGCTGCGATCGGTGGCATCCATGTAATGCTCCAGCAACTCGCAATCGCCGACATGAATGGTCTGGGTGACCATGTCCGGGTAAGAGTACTGCGGCACGCCGGCGTCGATCAGGCCAGGGTGATTCTGCGAGTACACGTATTGCTGGATGGCGCCACCCGAACCACCAATGGCGACCGTATAGTCCGGCACGCCAAAACGCTTGATAAAGTGCTCCTTGACCATCAGCGCCGTTTCACCTCCCACCTGCAGGTTGTAGTGGGTGTTGGCGCGCGTACCGGTGGAGTAGATCACCGCATAGCCCTTGCCCAGCACTTCAGGCGTAAGAGCCGCGCTGCTCAGCTTGCCTTGCGTGTGGCCAATAGCGACCCCGCCCTCAAAGTGATAAAGCAGGCGCCCGTTCCAGTTAGCCGTGCTGGCAGCATCGGCTGCATCACCACGGGTGGCCAGGGTCGCAAAACTGTAGATGAAGCGGTTGAGCGTGCCGACCTCGCGGCGCACGACAAAATCCACTTCGCGGCCATCGGTGAGCGTGGTAGTCGCCATATCGGCGGGACGCGAACCGTCACCGGGCAACGCGGCGTAGCTGTTGGCCGTGGTGCGATAGAGGAAGTCCACCCGCGGTTCGATCGTGCAGTCGCGGCTGTAGCCCACCACCGTCTCGCCCTCCAGTACCGGATAACCCTGTTCCTGGCTATCGACCAGCGGCTGTATGCCCAGCTCGGTGTCCACGCTACAAACAAAGGGGTATTGCTGCGGGCCGGAGAAGACCGGGCCGGTTTCGGGGTAACTGGTGAGCGTCATGCTGTAGAGCTCGCCGTATTGGCTGTGGTGCAACTCCAGCTGGTTCTCACCGAGCTCCAGCCCTTCGATCAGGACTTCCAGCCGGCCGTTGCGCTGCAGCATCCGCGTCGGTTCGATCTCCCTGTCATTCAGCCAGAGTTCGAGGTCATCCAGCTCGTCGTTGATCAGCTCGATATCGCCTTCAATGGTCAGCAGCACAGCGCTGCCGGTAACCTGATCGGCGGCGCTGGAAAGCACACCGAGCTGCAAATCAGGCCGTGTCGTGCTATCTGAATCCGAGCCCCCGCTATCGCTGAGGCAACCGCTGAGTGCCAGGGTCAATAAACTGATGGTAAAGGCAGGTGCAAACCTTCTTGGCATATCCATTACAGATCCCTCTTGTTTAATGGGCTTCTTATTGTGGTAACCCGTTCTGATTACTGCGCCGCCCCATCCTAGGCAGCGGCCGGCAGGCAAAACAGGCACAGATGGCGGTTTTCTACTGACACAGAACCTCAGCCGCTTTGGCTAAGGCCGGCGAGCTCACCCAGGCAACGCAGCTTGGCCTCGGTTTCTGCCGTCACCGGGCTGCCTGCGTTAAGCCGGAGAAAGTCGGAATGATTTACCCCGGCCGAGAAAACACTACCGGGAAATACGTGAATGCCATGCTCCAGCGCTCGTTCAAACAGCATTCGCGCATCCTGTTTATCGGGCAACCGCACCCACAACACGCAGCCGCCCTGCGGCTCATGCACCTGGGTGCCAGCCGGAAAGCTCTGCCGGACAATCTCGATCATCGTCTGCACCTGGGCCTGCAGCCGGGCGCGCAGCTGTTGCAGGTGCTGGGCGTAGCCGCCGCTTTCCATCAGCCGGCCCACCAGCAGCTGCGGGGCGGCGGCGGTAGTGATACTGCTGATCTGTTTCAGCTCGCGCAGCCGCCCGTGAAACCGCCCCGCCGCCACCCAGCCCAACCGCAAACCGGGCATCAGCGACTTGGAGAAGGAGCTGCAGTAGATCACCATGCCTTCGCTATCAAAGGCCTTGGCCGGCAGGCTATCGCCGCTGTAAACCGTATCGCCCCAAATATCGTTCTCGATCAGCGGTACCTGGTAACGGCTGGCCAGTTCAACCAACTTGCGCTTGCGCTCCAGCGACAGACTGAAGCCCAGCGGGTTCTGTGCATTGCAGGACACCAGGCACGCCTTGACCTGGCCACGCTTGAATGCCTGTTCAAGGGAGTAAAGGCAGAGCCCATCGCGGTAATGGGTAGGAATTTCCAGCGCGCGCCGTTGCAGCACCTCCAGCGCCAGCAGCGAGCCGTAGTAAGTCGGTGTCTCAACCGCCACAACGTCACCGCGCCGGGTCACTGTGCGCAACGCCAGCTCAATGGCTTCCATACAGCCATTGGTGACCAGGATGTCATGCTCGGCCAGTGGCACCTCGTGGGTAAGGCTGCGGTGCGATAGCTGGCGGGCAAAACTGGCGACCCCGTTGGGGTGAGAATAGTCCCACACCGTTTGCGGCTGTCGGCGCGTCAACTCGCGGTACAGGCGCATGATGCGCGGCACCGGCATCAACTCTGCCGCGGGCAGCGCGATCCCTAGGTGCAAGATCCCGGCCCGGGTGTGCGGCTCCATGTAGCGCAGAATGTCTTCGCTCAGCGAGACATCCACCGGCAGCAGCGGAAAGTGCGCCACGCTCTGACCGCTGCGGACGCTCGGCAAGGCAGCACAGACGAACGCCCCCGAGCGCTCACGTATATCCACGTATCCGTCCAGCTCAAGCTTGCGCAAGGACTGAATCACCGTGTTGATACTCACGCCAAACAGCTTGCTCAATGCCCGCACCGACGGCAGCCGCTCACCCGGCTGATAGTTGCCACTGCGAATGTGGGCCGTGAGTTGCTCACTGATGTTTTCGTAAAGAAACAGATCCTGCGCCATCGCATCCTGCCTCGACGCTTCGGGAGCGTCCTGCGTTCTTGTTTTTCTGGTCACTCTAGAGTCTAACCGCAGTTCGGAGCGCGCGCTAAATTGGTGCATCGCAAATTGGCTTCGGCACAGCAACCATCACCCGATCACCGCTCCAGAACCACGGCTGGTGCACACCAACTCGCCTGTTTGGGTGCTTGTAACAATTTTTCACAAATTTAGTATTGGCGAGCCAATATGCAGTTATGTCTCGCCACAGCCGCCAGCGGCGACCCGAATGCACTCAGCGAGGCCTCGGCACCCCATAACAAACACAAGGAAATTGCTATGTTCGCACTCAATAAAATCTTCAAGAACGGTCTTGCCGTTGTCGCTCTCACCACCCTGTTTGCCGGGGCAGCCCAGGCCACCAACCCCGGCTCCAGCAGCCCGGATACCATGATTCTCGGTGACTCCATATTCGCCCTGTCCGGCGACATCCACGAGTACCTGGAAGCCGACCTGGACGAGAATATCGATACCTACGCGCGTTCCGGCTGCCAACTGAGCGGCGGCAACATCCTCTGCTCGCGCACCTACTCGGTGGAGCGCCAGTACGCCCGCGCCAGCAAAAGCGGCATCAAGACCGTGATCTTCAACGGTGGCGGCAACGATATTCAGCTGAACAGCTGCCGTCCGTCCTTGAGCCGCTGCATGCCGCTGCTGAATGAACTGGAAGACAAGATCGCCGCCCTGGTTGCCGATATGCGCGACGACGGCATTGAGGAAATCATCTTCCTTGGCTACTACAACGCCGTTGGTGGTGCCGAAGAGCTGCGCGACATCAACAACTACAGCATGAACTACAAGGCCGCCGCCTATCCCGGTATGAACGTGAAGTTCGTTGACGTACGCGCCGCCTTTGCCGGTAACGAGGCTCGCTATATCACCAGCGACGGCATTCACCCCACCGCCGCCGGTTCCCGCGTGCTGGCTGACCTGCTGCTGCAGGCGCTGGATCAGTAACGCCCGCAATCGCTCGGGGCCACGGCATATGACGCCGTGGCCTTGTGCATTCCCCGGTTACCAAACTCCCCTTGAGAGCCACACTCACGGCGCTCATAATGCACGGCCTGCCCCTCTAGCCACAGGCCCCTCGCATGTTTCGCTGGTTTGAAAATCGCCTGAACCCCTTCCCCGCCGAAGAACCCACCGAGCCACCGCGTTCGCTGCTGGCTTTTTGTCTGCACTACACCAAGGGCGCTTGGCCCTATCTGATTCTGGCCTCGATCCTGATGGCCGGCATTGCCATTACCGAGGTCTGGCTGTTCGGTTTTCTCGGCAGCATCGTTGACTGGCTAAGCGAGCAGAACCGCGAGACCTTCCTGCAGACTGAAGGCTGGAAGCTGGCCGGCATGGCCTTTGTGGTGCTTATTGCCTTGCCGCTACTGATCTTCAGCAATTCGCTGCTGACGCACCAGACGCTGATGGGCAACTACCCCATGCGCATTCGCTGGATGGTGCACCGTTACCTGCTCAAGCAGTCGATGGCCTTCTATCAGGACGAGTTCGCCGGGCGCATTGCCACCAAGCTGATGCAAACCGCGCTGGCAGTACGCGAGTGCGTGATCAAGCTGATCGACGTGCTCAACTACATCATCGTCTACTTTATCGGCACCCTGCTGCTGGTCGGCCTGGCCGATTGGCGCCTGACCTTGCCGATGCTCGGCTGGCTAGCCGGTTACGTATTGCTGATGCGTTACTTCATTCCGGTGCTCGGCAAGGTAGCCAAGGTACAGGCCGATGCTCGCTCAATGATGACCGGGCGCATTGTCGACAGCTACACCAATATCCAGACGGTCAAACTCTTCTCCCACGCCAAACGCGAGTCGAGCTACGCCCGTGAAGGCATGGATGAGTTCATGGTCACCGTGCATCAGCAGATGCGTCTGGTTACCCAGCTGTACAGCCTGCTGTATCTGCTCAATGCGCTATTGCTGCTGGGCGTGACCGGGCTGGCAATCTGGCTCTGGTTACAGGGTGCGGTTACCGTCGGCGCGGTCGCGGTGGCGGCCGGTCTGGTGTTGCGCCTGTGGGGCATGTCGCAGTGGATCATGTGGGAGCTCTCTGCGCTGTTTGAAAACATTGGCACCGTGCAAGATGGCATCAACTCCATATCGCGCCCGCAGCTGGTCAACGATGTGCCAGATGCCAAACCCCTGCAGGTCAGCCAGGGCGATATTCGTTTTGAGCAGGTGCATTTTCATTACGGCAAGGGCCACGGCGTGATGGGCAACCTGAACCTGCACATCAAACCCGGTGAAAAAATTGGTCTGGTCGGCCGCTCCGGCGCAGGCAAGTCGACCCTGGTCAACCTGTTGCTGCGTTTCTACGACGTGGAGTCCGGCAAGGTGGTAATCGACGGGCAGAACATCGCCGAGGTCGAGCAGGACAGCCTGCGCGCGCATATCGGCATGGTGACGCAGGATACTTCGCTGCTGCATCGCTCGGTGCGCGACAACATTCTCTATGGCCGTCCCGATGCCGACGAGCAACTGATGCTCAACGCCGCGCGCAACGCCGAAGCGGACCAGTTCATCGCCGAGCTGGAAGACGCCAAGGGCCGCCGCGGCTTTGACGCGCATGTGGGTGAGCGTGGGGTGAAACTGTCTGGCGGTCAGCGCCAGCGCATCGCCATTGCCCGCGTGATGCTCAAGGACGCGCCCATCCTGATTCTCGACGAAGCCACCTCCGCCCTGGATTCGGAAGTCGAAGCCGCCATTCAGGAGAATCTGAACAAGCTGATGCAGGGCAAGACCGTGATCGCCATCGCTCATCGCCTCTCGACCATCGCCGAGATGGACCGGCTGATCGTGATGGATCAAGGCAACATCATTGAAGACGGCAGCCACGCTGAACTGGTCGCACGCGGTGGCCTGTACGCCAAGTTGTGGGCACGGCAGTCGGGTGGTTTTCTGGGTGAGGAGCTGGAAGAGGACGTGACAGAACAGCTCTGACTTGCCAGCGCCAGACACAACAAAGCCCGCATTCGCGGGCTTTGTTGTTTGCCATGACTGAACTGCTCAGTCGTAGCCAATATGGTCGGAGAGACTGGATTCGAACCAGCGACCTTCTCGTCCCGAACGAGACGCGCTACCAGGCTGCGCTACACTCCGTTATGAGCCGGCATTTTACCGAATTGGTCGTATCGCACAAGAGGGTCGCCGGAAAAATATGACCGTTTTCCGACAGTTAGCGTGACTCCCAATCATTCGAGCTGTTGCCATTATGCAGCCTTGGATCATCTGCCGAAAGATCCAATACCCTGGCCCCTTGCGCCAATAACCAGCGCAAGGGGCTGCGCTGCCCCTGTTGCCAGGCGGCCTCCAGTTGCGGCAATAACACCCGCGGGATAACGCACAACAAAGGTTGCCAGCGCTCGCCCGCGCGCACCATGCAAGGCAGCTGCGGCGCCTCGGCCGCACGCGCCAGTAAAGCCTGTAGCAACACTAAATCTACCTTGGGCATATCGCAGGGCAGCACCACCAGGTGCGAACTGCGGCAAGCGTGCAGGCCGGCCAGAATACCGGCCAGTGGTCCGGGGAAGCCCGGTTCCACATCGCTCACCAACCGATCCGCCAAGGGTGCATAAACGGCCTGGTTGCGATTGCAACTGATCAGCAACTCACCGCCCAGTTGACGCAACAGGCGGCTGAGGTGGGCAGCGACCGGCTCGCCTGCGTACCCCATCAGGCCCTTATCGCGCCCGCCCAGCCGGCTGCCCTGCCCTCCGGCCAGCAGTAAAGAAGTAGGGACAAGGCTTTGCTGCATGGCTAAGGGCTCGGGTAATCAACAGCTGTGTGTTATAACACCCGGCCCAGCCCAATAGAAAGTTGACCGTCGCAAGCTAGCCTGCGATAGCCAGCGCAGCCGTCTCAAGGAACTCAGCATGGCCAAGCCAGACGCACCCTTCACTCCCCTGTCCATCGCCGTTCTGACTGTCAGCGATACCCGCACACTCGACACTGACACCTCCGGTCAACTGCTGAGCGATAGCCTGATCGAGGCAGGCCACCAGCTGGCCGACCGCCAGTTGCAGCCCGACGACATCTACCAGATTCGGGCCACGGTCTCGGCCTGGGTTGCGCGGTCAGACGTGCAGGTCGTGCTGATTACCGGTGGCACCGGCTTTACCGGCCGCGACAGTACACCCGAGGCGATAACGCCGCTGCTCGACAAGCTGGTCGACGGTTTCGGTGAGCTGTTCCGGCATATTTCCTGGCAGGAAATTGGCACTTCTACCCTGCAATCGCGCGCGCTGGCTGGTCTGGCCAATCGCACCCTGGTGGTCTGTGTGCCCGGCTCCACCAACGCCTGCCGTACCGCCTGGACCAAGATCCTGCAGGAACAACTTGATGCACGCACCCGGCCCTGCAACTTTGTGCAACACCTGGGCAGCGCTGAGCTGTGCGACAGCCGCGCATGAGCCTGATGCCGGTCGATCAAGCCTTGTCGCAGTTGCTGAGCAGCGCGCGCAGCCACGCTGCGCAGCCGGTCGACGATCTGCCGCTGGAGCAAGCGCTGGGCCATGTATTGGCCGCCCCCGTAATCGCCGCGCACGATGTGCCGCCCTGGGATAACAGCGCCATGGACGGTTACGCGCTCAATAGCGCGGACGCGGAGCAAGCCAGACAACAGGGCCTGCCGGTTAGCCAGCGCATCACCGCCGGCATGGCGCCGACACCGCTGCAACCTGGCACTTGTGCGCGCATTTTTACCGGTGCGCCGCTGCCGGCGGGCGCCGATTGCGTCGAGATGCAGGAGAATATCGAGCTGACCGACAACGGGCTGGCGCGACTCATCCAAGCGGTACAACCCGGCCAGAACGTGCGGCCGCAAGGGCAGGATGTACGCAGCGGCAGCACCTTGTTGCCCGCCGGGCTGCGCCTGCGGCCACAGGATCTTGGCGTCATAGCCTCGGTTGGGCTGGCCCGCGTCGCGGTGCGCAGGCCATTGCGCATCGCGGTGGTTTCGACGGGCGACGAGTTGGTAGAACCGGGGGCAGCATTGCTACCCGGGCAAATCTACAACAGCAATCGTTTCACCCTGATCGGCGCCTTGCAACGGCTGGGGCAACAGATCATCGACGGCGGCATTCTGCCCGATGACAAGGCGCAGACCAGCGCTCGGCTGCGCGCGCTGGCCGAGCAGGCCGACCTGATCATCAGCTCCGGCGGCGTCTCCGTGGGAGAGGCCGATTGCCTCGGTCAAGTGCTGCGTGAGCAGGGTGAGGTCGCACTCTGGAAGCTGGCCATCAAGCCCGGCAAGCCTTTTACCCTGGGCCGCTTTGCCGACACTCCCCTGCTCGGCTTGCCCGGCAACCCGGCCGCTACACTGGTGACCTTTCTGCTGCTGGTGCGCCCCTACCTGCTCACGCGCCTCGGCTGTAACCAGGTAAACGCCGTCAGCTACCAACTACCCGCCGAATTTGACTGGCCGCGCTCCGGCTCCCGTGACGAATACCTGCGCGCCGGCCTGCGCGATGGCCGCGTAGTGCTCAGCGGCAACCAAAGCTCTGGCGTGCTCAGCAGCGCCAGCCAGGGCAGCGGGCTGGTCCTGATTACCGCCGGCAGCACAGTCGCCGCGGGCGAGTCCGTGCCCTTTCTACCCTTCAGTGGCCTGCTCGACTGAGCGGCCGCACACCCGCTCCGGGCGCTTATCCCCTGCTATCAACCTTGCCAATGCCACGGGCATTCAGGCGCAGGCCGGCTAGAATCGAGACAAACCAACAATAACAGGATCTCGCATGAAGCCTCCCTTTCAGGCTGCCGTTGTGGCCGCCCTCGTCAGCCTCGGCAGCGCCAGCATGGCCATCGAATACCAAGCACCCGAAGCTCTGGTTGCACCGTCCGCCTTCAAGGGCGTACACGGTCTGGCGGTAGATCAGCAGGGCCGCTTGCTGGCCGGCAGTGTGGTGGGCAGCAGCATCTATCAGGTAGACATCGACAGCGGCGAGGTGAGCACCCTGATCGGACCGGACCAAGGCCAGGCCGACGATATCGCCATCGGCCCGAACGGCGAGATGGCCTGGACCGGGTTCCAGACCGGCAAGCTGCTGATGCGCGATAACGACAATGCGCCGATACGCGAAGTCGCCAGCGGCCTGCCCGGCATCAACTCGCTCGATTTCAATGATGAAACCGGCCAGCTATACGCCAGCCAGGTATTTCTTGGCGATGCACTGTGGGAAATCGACCCGACCGGCAAGCAAGCACCGCGCTTGATCGCCAAGGATCTGGGCGGCTTCAACGGTTTTGAGGTGGGCAGCGATGGCTGGCTGTACGGCCCGCTCTGGTTCAAGGGCGAGGTAGTACGCATCAACCCCGCCGATGGCACGGTAGAAACCGTGGCAACCGGATTTGGCACACCGGCTGCGGCCAACTTCGACTCCCAGGGCAATCTCTACGCCATAGATACCCTCAAGGGCCTGCTTAAACGAATCGACCTTGCCAGCGGTGAAACCACCAATATCGCGCAGCTCAGCAGCTCGCTGGACAATCTGGCCATCGATAGCCAGGATCGCATCTTCGTCTCCAACATGGCGGACAACAGCATCCAGCAAGTTGATCCGACCACCGGCAAAGTGCGCATGATCACCAGCGGCGAACTGGCGGTGCCCGCCGGCATGGCGCTGTCCGAAGACGGAAATGCGCTGTATATCGCCGACATATTCGCTTTCCGCAAGGTCGATACCGCTACCGGCGAAGTAACCGACCTGCGCCGCGCCCATGGCTCGGATATCGAGTATCCGAGCAGCGTGGGGTTGAGCGCGCAGCGCTTGCTGCTGACCAGCCTGGCAACCAACACCTTGCAGGTCATCAACCGCAACGACCACACCACCTTGCAGCTGCTGCATGGCCTGCAAGCGCCCTCAGGCGCCGTCGAACTGGACAACGGCGACATCGTGGTCAGTGAAATGGCCAGCGGCAAGCTGCTACGTCTGAGCGGCCCGAAGCTGGATCAGCAAAGCGTTCTGACTGAGGGACTGCAAGGCCCGGTGCAGATGATTCGCGGACGCGACGGCAACCTTTACCTGACCGAAATGGCCGGCTTTCTCACCCGCGTCGATCCCGCCAGCGGCAAGCTGGAACGTCTGGTGAAGGACCTGCAGTTGCCCGAAGGCCTGAGCGAAACCGCGGACGGCAAGTTTGTTATCGCCGAGGGCGCCGCCCACCGCCTGCTACTGGTGGACCCTGCCAATGGCAACAAAACGGTGCTGGCCAGCGACCTGCCGATTGGCCTGCCACCCGGCCCGGTCCTACCCCCCACCGGGATTCCCACCGGCGTAGCAGTTGCCGCAGACGGCCGGATTTTCTTCGGCTCGGATATCGACAACGGCCTGTACCGGCTGACGCCAAAATAAGCTGCCGGCACCCACGCGAGAGGCCGCTGGCATGGGCGCCGCAACATTCGGTCAAACTCCGCTTTAAGCTTTTGGGTGAACGTTTTTACAGCGCATTAGTCCATTTCAACATATCGATTTGCACTGAGAAGCTGAAACAGGAGACGTACATGCACCATCTGCTGAAGAAATCGCTGGTTCCTGCCCTCGCTATTGCCGCCCTCGGCGCGTCCGCCATCAGCCACGCCGACACTGCCAAGCCACTGGGCTGGGTGGAAGAAGGCGTGATCATGCCGGAAGACCTGACGGTCAAGTTCAAGCTGGACTCCGGTGCACTCACCTCCTCCATGCACGCCGAAGACATTGAACGCTTTGAAAAGAATGGCGAGGACTGGGTACGCTTCCGCGTCGAATTGCAGGACATCAATACCGAGGAAACCGTGGCTTCGACTTTCGAACGCCCACTGGAGCGTAACCTCAAGGTACGCGGCGCCGGCGGCTCGGAAGAGCGCCCGGTGGTGAAGATGGATGTGTGTGTCGGCAACGAGATGCTCAAGGAGGAGTTCTCGCTGCGCGATCGCAACAACATGCACTATCCGGTACTGCTCGGCCGTCGCACGCTGAACGAACTGGGCCCGGTGGATACCTCACGCACCTTCACCACCAAACCCGCCTGCAACAGCGAACAGGCCTGAACCTCCGCTTACGGCCAGGCGGTTCAAACCGCCTCGGCCGCCTGCTCTGCCTGCATCAACGCGATCTCCCGGCTGACCGTCACCAACGCGTCATACATGGGCGAGCTGGCCTGGGTATAGTTGATGCGCAGGCAGTCGCGGTACTTGCCGGAAGCAGAAAACAGTGAGCCCGGCGCGATCTGAATCCCGGACGCCGCCAGGCGTTCATTCAGCCTGACCGAGTCCAACCCCTTTACCTCGACCCACAATAGAAAGCCGCCCTGCGGGTAACTCACGCCTGTACCCAGCGGAAACAGCGCCTGCACCCAGCCCAGCACCACATCCAGATTGCGTTGATACTGGCGCACCACATTACGCAGGTGACGCTCGTAATGCGCCTGGCCTATAAAGTCTGCCACCGCCAGTTGTGGCAGGGTCGCCGAGGCGCCGGTGGAGACGTATTTCATGTGCATCACCTGGTCACGATAACGTCCCGGCGCTATCCAACCGACCCGCAGCGACGGAATCAGGGTCTTTGAAAAGGAACTGCACAGCAGCACGCGACCGTCATCATCAAAGGACTTCAGGGTGCGCGGCCGTGGCGCACGGTAGGCCAGGTCACCGTAGATATCGTCCTCGATGATGGCGACGTCAAAGCGTTGCGCCAGCGCCACCAGTTCACGCTTGCGCGCTTCCGGCATGGTGTAACCCAGCGGGTTGTTGTGCGTCGGCGTGATCTGTATGGCCTTGATCGGCCACTGCTCCAGCGCCAGCTCCAGCGCCTCCAGGCTGATACCGGTTTGCGGGTCAGTGGGGATTTCCATGGCCTTGAGTTGGTGCGCCTTGAGAATCTGCATGCTGCCATAGAAACTTGGCGAATCGACTGCCACCACATCACCCGGCACTGTCAGGGTACGGATGGCGATCGACAGCGCCTCCTGACAACCGGTAGTGATCAGTATGTCGTCGGGATGCAGCAGACACCCCGAGCTGGATGCCAGGCGCGCCAGTTGCTCACGTAGCTGTGGGCTACCGGCCAGTGAGTCGTACTTGAGACCGGCAGCGTGGCCGCGGCGATGCAGCGCGGCCAACTGCTGGAACAGCGGTTTCAGGGTTTTGGCCTCGACATCCGGAATACCGCGCCCCAACGAAATAACATGCTCGGCCCCTGGTTCACCTACCAGGTTCAGCACATGATCCCACTGCGACACATCCAGCGGCCGCTGCGTTGGCCGGGTTACCCCCGGCAACACCGGCGGCGCCGAACGCGGCAATACGTAATAACCCGACTTGGGCCGCGCCTCGATCAGCCGCTCTGCCTCCAGCCCAGCGTAGGCTGTCTGTACCGTGGAAATACTCACGGCAAACTCCCCGCACAGCTCACGGATCGACGGCAGGCGATCGCCCGCCCGGTACAAACCGTGCTCCATACGCTGCCGGATGGTAGCGGCCACCTCTTCATAACGTTTCATGACAACCCTCAGCCCACTGGTCACTATCAGTACAGATTGCGCATCAGAGCAGCATACAGCGCCTATTCCACCGACACTGTATCTGTTTTTTAATTTTCCGCTGTATCTGTATGCAAAAACAAGTCTCCCTTACCATTTCTCCACGCTAACCGGAGACCCGACCATGCCTATACCCTCACTTTTCAGACTTCTGCGCCTGGCGCTGCAACACCACCAGCAAAGACGCGACTATCGCCACCTGCTGAAACTCGACGAGCACTTGCTGGCCGACATCGGCCTGACCCGGGAACAGATCCAGCGGGAACTGGCCAAGCCGTTCAGCGCAGGCCTGCGGCTGAACCTGCGCTGCAGTCAGATGCTGAGCCAGCGTCACACCGCGCTCGACACGCGTCATTGAGCGCCATGTGATCACTCGGGCTTAATTTCCGCGCGGATCTTGAGTACGCTTGCACGCGTTCATCCCCCGCAGCGAATCAGCCCATGACCAGCCCTACCGCATCCACTCCCGATTTACCGGCGCGCTATGCGCTGGCCCAGCGCGTGGCCCAACAGGCCGCCAAACGTGGCCTGGCCTATTACCAGGGTCGCGAAGACCTGAATATCGAGCACAAGGGTGGCGACCGCCGTGATGTGGTCAGCGCCGCCGACCGCGCACTGGAAGACTTCATCCGCGCCGAATTGCAGGCGGCCTTCCCTGAAGACGGCTTTCTTGGCGAAGAAAGTGGTTCCGCTGACCTGCAGGCCCGCTGCCTCTGGGTGGTCGACCCCATCGACGGCACCGCCTGTTTCCTCAACGGCCTGCATAACTGGTGCGTGTCGATCGGCATGCTGCTGGATGGCGAACCGTATATCGGCGCGGTCGCCGACCCCAATCATCGGGAGCTGTTCCATGGCATGCGAGGCCAAGGCGCCTTCGTCAACGATCAACCCTTGCGGGTCAGCTCCGCGAGCCATGTACGCGAAGGTCTGCTGGGCGTGGGCACCTTCTATGCCCGCGGCACCGAGCACTTTATTCCGTTTCTCACGCAACTGCTGGCCGAGGGCGGCATGTTTTTGCGTAATGGCTCCGGCGCGCTGATGACCGCCTACGTCGCCGCAGGCCGGCTGCTGGGCTACTATGAAACCCTGTTGAAGAGCTGGGATTGCGTCGCCGGCCTGGTATTGGTGGCAGAGGCCGGCGGGCGCAGCAACGATTTCCTGCGTGGCGACGGCCTATTGCAGGGCAACCCCTACCTGGTGGCCTGCCCTGGCGTGTACCAGCAGGTGCGCGAGATGATCGGGCCCATGCTCGATCAAGACTGAAGCCAACACAGCTCTCGTTGAGGGCAGAGGCAAGGAAGCAACATGAACAGATTATTGATGCAATTGACCGCACTGGGCACGGCCGCCGGCATGGCGCTGCTATGCACCCACCTGCACGCCGCGATGCGCTGCGCCGGCGGTTTGATCGACGAGGGCGACAGTATGGATCAAGTACTGCAGCAATGCGGTGAGCCCGATCAGCGCGAAACGACGCCGCAATACATAGAAGCCGATGGCTTCCCGGCTGAAGGTTCGGTCAACGAAGAAGACTGGGTCTACGGGCCAGACAACGGCATGTACCGCTATCTGCATTTCATCGACGGCAAGTTGGTGCGTCTGCGCAGCCAGCGCAACTAGCCTAGCGCCAATTCCACCCGGTTGCGCCCCGCCGACTTGCCCGCATAGAGCGCGTGGTCGGCCCGGGCAATAGCGTTACTCAGGGCTTCTTCGGCACGGTACTGGGTAATACCGATCGAGAGCGTCACGCTGATGCGGGCGCCGTCGTTTTCGACCACCAGCGTCTCTACCGCTTTGCGAATACGCTCGGCGCTCGCCCACGCCTGATCCGTATCGGTCTCGGGTAGCACCGCCAGAAACTCCTCACCACCCCAGCGGCCAATAAAGTCCTGCTCTCGCATCGACTCCTGTAGCAACTGGCTCACTGCGCTGAGCACACGGTCACCGGTGTCGTGCCCGTAGTCATCGTTGATCTGCTTGAACAGGTCGATATCCATCAGCATGAACGTCAGGTCGCGTGGCCGCCGATGGTGGCGCGCCAGCTCCTTCTCGGTCAGGGCAATCATGTGCCGCCGATTGAACAGGTTGGTCAGCGAATCCGTGGTCGCCATGCGCGCCAGGTGCTTGTGCGCGCGGGTGACGGTAATCACGTAATACAGCGCCAGGTAGCTGAACATGAAGAACACGGTGGTCAAGTTGAAGATATGTACACCGAGCAGCGCGTTCGACGAGATGGGCTGCAGCGGATCGATGTACCACATGAGCACATCCAGAGCGACGTAATAAATCCACAGACAGATGGCCAGTATCCAGGCGCTGCGCGCATGCATGCTGACAAAAAGTGCCGGAATGAACATCAGCAGAAAGTAGTGAAAGCCGCTTTCCCAACCCACCAGCACTGTACCCAGGCCAGCGTGCACCAATACCTCGATGCGAATCAGCAAGATCGCCAGGCTGTTGCGGCGTTGCTTGAAGGCGCGATAGGCGTAGACATACATCGCCACGCTGATCACGTTGACCCAGGCCAGTATCGGCGAGCCCAGAATCAGAAAGATGAAGAAGAAGGCCACATCCACACTGCCGGCCAATTGGCAGCAGCGCATGGACAGATCCCAGAATTCCGGGCGCGCGTCTCTTTTTTGAGACTGGGCTGAATGCTTCCCTTGCATTGATTCTGCTACCTCAAACCCCGGGACTGCACCCGGTTTTCCTTGTATTTCCCACCGCAAAAGCGGCGGCTGAGCGTAGCCTGGAGTATAGAAAGGTATTGCGGCCGCAGCCATCCCTGCACGACTCACCGGGCTATTGGGTAGCATAGTGCCACCCTGCCCAGCTTATCGGCCGACATTAAATTTAATGCAGTATCTGACTGAGAAATAATTGCGTGCGCTCGTTTTCGGGGTTACTGAAGAACTTGTTGGGCTCCGCCTCCTCCACAATCTCACCCCTGTCCATGAAGATCACTCGGTTGGCCACCGTGCGCGCAAAGCCCATCTCGTGCGTTACACACAACATGGTCATGCCGTCCTCAGCCAGACCGATCATGGTGTCGAGCACCTCTTTTACCATTTCCGGGTCAAGTGCCGAGGTCGGCTCGTCAAACAGCATGATCTTCGGCTGCATGCACAGTGCGCGGGCAATGGCCACGCGCTGTTGCTGGCCGCCGGAGAGCTGACCGGGGAACTTGTGCGCCTGCTCAGGGATGCGCACACGCTCCAGGTAATGCATGGCCATTTCCTCCGCCTCACGGCGTGGCGTCTTGCGCACCCACATCGGCGACAGGGTGCAGTTTTGCAATACGGTCAGGTGCGGGAACAGGTTGAAATGCTGAAACACCATACCCACTTCACGGCGCACCGCCTCGATCTGCTTGAGGTCGTGGGTCAGCTCGGTGCCATCCACGATAATGCGCCCCTGCTGGTGTTCCTCCAGCCGATTTAGGCAGCGAATGGTAGTGGACTTGCCCGAACCTGAAGGCCCGCAAAGCACAATACGTTCCCCCTGCTGCACATTCATGTTGATATCTTTTAGCACGTGGAACTGGCCATACCACTTGTGCACGCCGTCCATCTGGATAATCCCCTCGGGGAGTGTCGGCTGCATACTTGCTTCACTCATGTCGTACTCCTAACGCTTGTGGCCGGTATCCAGCTTGCGCTCCAAATGCATGGAGTAGCGGGACATGCCGAAACAGAAAATCCAGAACACCAACGCCGCAAAGACATAGCCTTCGGTCGCCATGCCCAGCCAGGCCGGGTCGGTGGTCGCTTGTTTGATGCTGTTGAGCAGGTCGAACAGGCCGATGATGATCACCAGACTGGTGTCCTTGAACAGCGCGATAAAGGTATTGACGATGCCGGGAATAACCAGCTTCAGCGCCTGCGGTAGAATCACCAGACCCATCATGCGCCAGTAGCCCAGGCCCATCGCCGCGGCAGCTTCGTACTGCCCCTTGGGGATCGCCTGCAGGCCACCGCGCACCACCTCGGCGACATAGGCCGACTGGAACAGGATGACGCCAATCAGCGCTCGCACCAGCTTGTCGAAGTTCATCCCCTCAGGCAGGAACAGCGGCAGCATCACCGAAGACATGAACAGCACCGTAATCAACGGCACACCGCGCCAGAACTCGATAAAGGTCACACAGATGACGCGAATGGCCGGCATGTCGGAGCGCCGTCCCAGCGCCAGCATGATGCCCAGCGGCAAGGCCCCGGCGATGCCTACAGCGGCGATCACCAGCGTCAGGGTCAAACCACCCCACTGACTGGTCGGTACGGTTTCCAATCCCAAAAAGCCACCGTGCAGCAGCCAGTAGGCCAGCAATGGATAGGCAACCAGAAAGCCAATGCCGTAACGCGCCTTGTGCCGCATGGCGTCAATAAACAGCGGCGCCGCCCCGACTATCGCCAGTATGACCGTCAGGTTCACCCGCCAGCGCAGCTCGGTGGGATAAAAGCCGTACATGAACTGGCCAAAGCGCTGTTGAATGAATACCCAACAGGCGCCCTCACTGGTGCAGTCCGCGCGGGTGGTGCCCACCCAATCAGCCTGGATGAAGGCCCAGTTGATCAGCGGCGGTACGATCAGCCACACCAGATACAGGGCAAATAGCGTCAACAGGCTGTTGAACCAGCCGGAGAACAGGTTCTCGCGCAGCCAGGCCAGCACGCCAATGTTCTGCTTGGGCGGCGGCATGTCCGGTTTGAAAGTATGTGTTTGCATAGCGGCTCCTCAGCGCTCAATCAGCGCTATGCGCCCGTTGTACCAGTTCATGAACAGCGAAATGCTGATACTGATGGCCAGGTAAACGCTCATGGTGATGGCAATGACCTCAATCGCCTGCCCGGTCTGATTGAGCACCGTCCCGGCAAACAGCGAGACCATATCCGGATAACCGATACCGGCAGCCAGCGACGAGTTCTTCGCCAGGTTGAGGTACTGACTGGTCAGCGGCGGGATGATGACACGCAGCGCCTGCGGGATGATGACCAACCGCAGCGTCTTGCCAGCCGGCAGCCCCAGTGAGTGAGCAGCTTCAGTCTGACCGTGATTGACCGACTGAATACCGGCGCGCACGATCTCGGCAATAAAGGCTGCGGTGTAGATACTCAAGGCCAGGGTCAGCGCCATCAGCTCTGGTATCAGCACCCAGCCGCCGGTGAAGTTGAAGCCCTTGAGTTCGGGCACCGTCCACACCAGTGGGTTGCCGGCAATGAGCACTGCCAGGCCGGGAATCACCAGCAGCAGTGCCAGCACCGAAATCAGCAGCGGGAAAGGTTGCCCCGTCGCTTCACGGCGCTTCTTTGCCCAGCGCCCCAGCAAGAGCGAGGCAATAATCGCCACCAGCAGTGCCGCAAAAAACAGCCCAAAGGATTCGGACAGCCCAGGGGACGGCATGTACAGGCCGCGGCTATTGAGAAAAAAACTGTCCAGCACACCCAGGCTCTGTCGCGGCCCGGGCAACGCCAACATCACCGCAAAGTACCAGAACAGGATTTGCAGCAGCGGCGGAATGTTGCGGAAGGTTTCAATGTAAACCGTCGCCAACTGGCGGATCAGCCAGTTCGGCGATAGCCTCGCTACCCCCAGCAGAAAACCCACCAGCGTAGCCAGAATGATGCCTATAAAGGACACCAGCAGCGTATTGAGCAAACCAACAAAAAACACTCGGCCGTAGCTGTCAGTCTGGGTGTAATCGATCAGGTGCTGAGCTATACCAAAACCGGCGGTGTTATTGAGAAAGGCGAACCCGGAGGTGATACCCCGTTGTTCCAGGTTGGTCTGTGTATTGTCGAACAGATACCAGCCGAGCCCCACTACTGCAGCAATGGAAATCAGCTGAAAAATCAATGCCCGCCATTTCGGATCAGTCCAGGCCGACCCACTACGTCGCGGCGCATTGGCAACATTTTGCATATAAGCCTCTCGCATCCTCTGCTCGCACGGCGAGCGAAGATTTGCTTGTCAGAACGACATCAGCCCGACCACAGGGGCCGGGCTGATGTGGCGGTAGAGATCAGCGCACTGGAGGTGCGTACTGGAGTCCGCCTTGGTTCCACAGGGCATTGAGGCCACGTTCGATCTTCAGCTCGCTGCCGGCACCGACATTGCGCTCGAAGCTTTCACCGTAGTTACCCACCTGCTTGACGATCTTGACTGCCCAATCAGCCGGCAGCTTCAGATCCTTGCCGTACTCGCCTTCGGCGCCCAGCAGGCGCGCGACGTCCGGATTGGCAGTCGACTTGGCTTTCTCTTCCACGTTGGCCGAGGTCACACCCAGCTCTTCAGCGTTAACCATGGCAAACAACGACCAGCGTACGATGTTGAACCATTCGTCATCGCCCTGACGCACAACCGGGCCCAGCGGCTCCTTGGAGATCACCTCAGGCAGCACCACGTACTCGTCTGGCGCACCCAGTTTGATACGCTGCGCGTAGAGCTGCGACTGGTCAGAGGTCAACACATCACAACGGCCTGATTCCAGCGACTTGGCGCTTTCATCCGAGGTGTCATAGGTAATGGGGGTGAATTTCAGGTTGTTGGCGCGGAAGTAGTCAGACAGGTTGAGCTCGGTGGTGGTACCGGCCTGGATGCAGACGGTGGCGCCGTCCAGTTCCTTGGCACTACTTACACCCAGCTTCTTGTTGACCAGAAAACCCTGACCGTCGTAGTAGTTAACGCCGGCGAAGTTCAGGCCCAAGCCGGCATCGCGTGAACTGGTCCAGGTGGTGTTGCGCGACAGCATGTCGACTTCACCGGATTGCAGCGCAGTAAAACGCTCCTTGGCAGTCAGTGGGCTGTACTTGACCTTGGTCGCATCGCCAAACAGCGCAGCGGCCACGGCACGGCAAACATCCACATCCAGGCCCAGATAATTGCCCTTGTCATCGGCATAGGAGAAACCGGGCAATCCGTCACTGATACCGCATTGCACAAAGCCCTTTTTTTGCACTGCATCCAGCGTGGCGCCTGCTTGTGCAAAACTGCTGACGCCCAATACTGCGGCGGTGGTAAATACTGCCAGGGTGGATTTCACCATCTTCATTTGTATCTCCAGTTTGCTATTTTTGTGTAGGAGTCTCGCGCCGACCCTGACCACTCTTATGGAGGGCGGGCTGGCAAGCCAGCGACAGGTCACGGTGTCGACCTGCCTGTTGACTATAGCGGACGCGGGACTGATAGCAATTTGCCTATGCTCGAACACAGTGCACTCGACCTTCCGTTTTCACCGCCTAAAAATTGCGCGGCCCTCTGCGACGCTGCTTTCGGCAAAACCGGTGATTTTGCCCAAGGGCATGCGCCAACAGCCGGAAGCATTAATGCAAGTGCCGTACCAGTGCCCGGAATAGAGCGGTCGGCGAATTGGCCATCAGATGAACTTGTATCAGTGCGACATTTTCTTCTTAAATTCGCCACAGAGTGTTCCGGGCCGCGCATCAAATAGGCGCAGCACGGTTACCAAGGGTGACAAAAGGAGGGCAATGGAGGGAAAACTTGGGAATATGCCGAGGCTGCTACGCGAAGCAGCCTCGCCAGACGATGCTTGCCTGAGGACAGTGCAAAACCGTCAGCCACGTTACGCAGCCGACCGCACTCGCGGTAACACACTCGGGTTACTTGCTGGGTATCTCCTGGACGCTGTCCAGGCTAGCCAGCAACTTTTCAGCCGCTACCGGGCGTCCCAGGTAATAGCCTTGCAATGTATTACAGCCGAGCCGCGTCAGCAGCGCCTGTTGCTCCGCAGTCTCCACCCCTTCGGCAACAATCTTCAAGCCTAGCGTTTTACCCAGCGCAATGATGGCCGAGACGATCGCCGCGTCATCATTGCCCTGAGCCAGTTCGGTGACAAAGCCGCGGTCGATCTTCAGCTCGTTGGCGGGCAGCCGCTTGAGGTACAACAGGCTGGAATAACCGGTGCCGAAATCATCAATCGAGATGCTCACACCCAGGCTGGTCAGTTGATCGAGAATGATCAGGCTGGTCTCCGCATCGCGCATAGCGGTGGACTCGGTCACCTCCAACACCAGACAAGCGGGCGCCAGGTCATGCCGCTGCAAGGCATCGCGTACCGTGTCTACCAGCCCGGGGTGGCCCAACTGCACGGTAGAGAGATTAACCGCGATGCTCCAGCTGTCATGGCCCTGCCCGTGCCAGAGCTTGAGTTGGCGGCAGGCCTCGTTGATCACCCAGTTGCCGATCGCGACTATCAACCCGGTGCGTTCAGCCAGCGGCAAAAAGGCATCCGGCGCCACCATGCCGCGCTGCGGGCTATTCCAGCGCAGCAAGGCTTCCACGCCAATCATTGGCCCTGCCGGGGCCACTACCTTGGGCTGGTAGTGCAGCAAAAACTCGTTGCGATCCAGCGCACCGAGCAACTCCTGCTGCAGCTGCAACTGCGCGTGCGCGTTGGCGTTCATCTTCGGCTCAAAGAAGCTGTAGCAATTACGCCCTGCTTCCTTGGAGTGGTACATAGCAGCATCGGCGTTGACCATCAGCTCATGCGCGGTTTCACCGTCGCCGGGGTACACCGCCACGCCAATACTCACCGACACATGCAATGTATTGCTCTCAACCTGATACGGCTTGGCCAGGCTCTCGACCAGACGCTGTGCCAATGCTGCCGCGTCCTCCGGCTCACCCGGATCAATCAGCAGCACGAACTCGTCGCCGCCCAGGCGGGCCGCGGTATCCTCACTACGTTTGGTATCCAGAATGCGCTGCGCCACTTCAGCCAGCAGGCGGTCGCCAGCATGATGCCCGTAGATGTCATTCACCGATTTGAAGCCGTCCAGATCCATGAACAGCACCGCAAAGTTGCGTCGCTCACGGGTCGACTTCTGGATCGCCTGATCCAGTCGGTCATCGAGCAGAATACGGTTGGGCAAACGGGTCAGGTTGTCGTGCAGTGCCAGCTGCACTAACTCGCTGTTGGCTTCATCCAGCGAGGACGCCAACAAACTGGTACGCGCATCGAGCATGGAAATGATCAGTGCAATGGCAAACACCGCCAGGGTCACCACGATGACCACGATCGCCAGCCACTGGGTATCGATACCACTGTTGGCCGCACCACAGAAGCTGCCAACAGGAAACTGCGCCGCCGCCATGCCGGTGTAGTGCATGCCGACAATCGCGACGCCCATGACCAGAGAGGCGCCGATGCGCGCAAAAAACACCTTCTTCGAGTCGCTACGCAAACGAAAGGCGATCCACAGCGCCGCGCCGGACGCCATGATGGCAATGACTACAGACAACACCAGAATCCAGGGCACATAAATCACCTGCGGCGTCATCAGCATGGCCGCCATGCCGGTGTAGTGCATCGCGGCGATACCCGCGCCCATCAACAACGCACCGAGCACCAGATGCAGCCTGGGCATATCACGCTGGCACACCAGCCAGAGCGCAAAGGCCGATGATCCAATGGCAATCAGCAATGACAGGAGCGTCAACTCCAGGTCGTACCCCAGCGGTATCGGCAAGCTGAAGGCCAGCATGCCGACGAAGTGCATGGACCAGATGCCGAATCCCATGGCGAAGGAACCCCCAACCAGCCATAGCACGCCAGCACGGCCCCGCGCGCTGGCCACGCGCGCGGCCATGTTGAGCGCCGTATAGGAGGCGAGAATGGCAACGATCAGAGAGAAGGCGACAAGAATTGTGTTGTAACTGCTGGCGAGCATGTTTCAGCGAGTCCGGATTGGTATGACGGAAGAAGGCAAATAGCCATTATACGGATCAACGCTGATTTAGAGCCGTACAACCAGCGGCAACTGACAAAAGGTAGCATGTGGGCATTGACGCTCTCCAGCCAAATTCATTTCGAAAATGAAACAACCACCCCCAAACAGTAATGCCAAAATCCTTTCGGGCTACTAAATTATAGTTGACATCTAATAATTACAGGCATCATATTAAAACTCACTAAGACCTGCATAGCATTACGCAGACGCGAAGCCTCAGAAACACCAGCCATGGAGCAATAGCCGTGAACGGCCAGACTTCCTCAAACACCACGGAACACACCACCGGCGAGGCGTTTCAATTAGCCTGCCGCTCCTTCAGCCGTCCCAAGCGCATTGCCGCCAGCCCGGCAGAACGGATGTTGCTGGAGCAGGCCCGCCACAGCACGCATCTGCATGCAGACCAGGAAATCCAGTTGTGGACCCTTGGCACTGGCCCGCGTGTGCTGCTAGTGCATGGCTGGGACAGCCGCGGCTCGCACCTCGCAGCCTTCGTGCAACCCCTGCTGCGAGCCGGCTTTGCAGTCACCCTGTTCGATCTGCCGGCACATGGCGATTCCGGCGGCGAGACCAGTAGCGTGGTTCACGCCAGCAAGGCTTTGTTGTCGATGACCCGCGAGCTGGGCGATGTTGAAGCCGTGATCGCTCACTCGATAGGTTCTGCCGCCGCGCTGATTGCCTTTCATCAGGGTCTGCAGGTGAAAGCCAGCGTGCACCTGTGCGGACCTAGCTCGCTGTCCGCGATGGTCAAACTACAGGCCCACGGCTACGGATTGAATGCAGCTCAGAGCGAGGACTTCCAGCGCTGGGTAGAGGAGTATATAGGCCAGCCGACACGGTCCGTTGACCTGGAAAGCCTGCTCGACGGCCTGCGCCATCGCGGCCTGATCATGCATGACCCGCAAGACAAAGTGGTGCCAGCGGCCGCCTCGCAGGATCTGCATAGCGCCTGGCCCGGCTCGGAGCTGGTAATGCTGGAAGGGCTTGGACATCGCCGGGTGCTGACCGACACCCAAGTGATCGCGCGTGCAGTAATCCATGTGCGCCAGCAACTTGCAGCGAGCACAGCCCCATGAGCATACCGACGCCGTCTGGGTTGGCAGTCAGCACAGGTGAACAGGCCCAGCGGCGCTTGAGTACTGCGGTACTGCTCGTATTGGCGAGCCTGGCGGCACTGGGTACGCTGTCGACCAACATCATCCTGCCCTCGTTTCCGGCCATGGGCGCAGACCTGGGCATGACATCACGCGATATGGGACTGACGCTGTCCTACTTCTTTGTCGCCTTTGCCATCGGCCAACTGGTAGTCGGCCCCCTCTCGGACCGCTGGGGTCGCAAGAAACTGGTCATCGGCGGCCTGCTGATCTTTGCGGCCGGCAGTGTCCTCTGTGCCTATGCCGATGACCTCACTACCCTGCTGACCGGGCGGGTGGTGCAGGCACTGGGCGTATGCGCAGCCTCGGTGCTATCACGCGCGATCGCCCGCGATTTGTTTGAAGGCGAAGCGCTGGCGCGCACGCTGGCGCTGATCATGGTCGCCATGGCGGCGGCCCCCGGCTTCTCACCGCTGCTGGGGAGCGCGTCCGAGAGCTTGCTGGGCTGGCGCGCGACCTTCGGCATTGTTGGCGGGCTGGGCATTCTGGCAGCGCTCGCCTACGCCAGCCGTATTGGTGAAACCCACGCGCTCGAACGTCGCCAATCGGTATCCGCACCGGCCATGCTCGGCCAGTACGTGGCGTTGCTTAACGACGCACGCTTCGCTCGCCCGGCGCTGGCTGTGAGTCTGATTGTCGGCGCGCTGTACGCCTTCTTCGGCGCGGCCCCGGCGGTGCTGATGATCGGCATGGGCCTGAGCGCGTTTGAACTCGGTCTGTTGTTCGCGGGCACGGTAATAGTGGTATTTGCCTCGGGCTTGCTGGCACCAAAGCTCGCCCAGCGTTGGGGCGCTGTGCGCGTGGCGACCGGCGGCATACTGCTGGCCCTGTTTGGCGGCACCGCCGTGTATCTGGTACAGGATCAACACAACCTGATGCTGTTCACCCTGGCACTCACCGTCTTCCTGGCGGGCATGGGCACGGTCAATCCGCTGGGTACGGCGCTGACCCTGCAACCCTTCGGCCAGCAGGCTGGCGCCGCCTCTGCCCTGCTCGGCTTTCTGCAAATGAGTTGTGCCGCACTGGGCACCTGGCTCACCAGCGCGCTTCCGCTCCCGGCCACCGCAACACTCGGCCTGACCCTGGCGGCCTTTTCGCTACTCGCGTTGTTTGCCTTCAGCTTTGCCCGCAGCACGGCGCGCGCAGCTTAAGACCAGGCCCTCGCTACAACTATAGCCAGACAACCATTGACTGGCTGCCCGGCTACAGGCGGATAATCAACCCCGCAAGGCGTCTGCTGCCCGCAGCAGCGCCTGCGCGGTACTCTCCCAACCAAGGCAGGCATCGGTCACCGACACGCCATACTTGAGCTCTTTGGACAGCGGCTGGCCGCCTGCAAACAGATGGCTCTCCAGCATGACGCCGCGCAGACTGGCTTGCCCTGCCAAGCGCTGCGCGACTACCGACTCCAGCACTTGGGGTTGCCGCGCCGGGTCTTTGCCGCTATTGGCGTGACTGCAATCGACAATCAGGCCCGGTGCAATGCCCTGCGCCTGCAACGCCGTGCAGGCGGCTGCCACGGCGTCGGGCTGGTAGTTCGGCCCGGCATGACCGCCCCGCAGAACCAGATGGGTATCCGGGTTACCGCGGGTATGAATCATGGCCGCACGCCCCTGCTCGTCCATGCCAAAATGCTGATGTGGGTGCGCCGCCGAACGCATGGCGTCGCAGGCGATAGCCACGCTCCCATCGGTGCCATTTTTGAAACCTACGGTCAGATCCAGACCGCTGACCATTTCCCGGTGAATTTGCGATTCACTGGTACGCGCACCAATCGCCGCCCAACTCAGCAGATCATCGAGGTAACCGGCGGCAAGCGGCTGCAGCAACTCAGTCGCCAGGGGTAAACCCAATTCAGCGATATCCAGCATCAGGCGGCGCGCCAGGGCCAACCCGCCGGCCATATCGCCGCTGCCATCCAGCTGAGGATCGTACAACAGGCCTTTCCAGCCAACGGTCGTACGCGGCTTCTCTACGTAGGCACGCATAACCAGCAGCATCTGGTCACTGACCTGCGGCGCCAGTTCGGCCAAGCGCTGCGCGTAGTCCAGCGCGGCATCCGACTCGTGCAGCGAACAGGGGCCGGCGATAACCAGCAGCCGGGCATCTTCACCGCGCATGATCGCGCGAACAGCCTGGCGACCCTGCTGCACACTGGCAGCAGCACGCACGCTGAGGGGCAGCCGGGCACGCAGCTGTGCTGGTGTCGGCAAAGGCTGCGAACTGCGCGGGGCAGGCGGTGATGTAGGGGAGCAAAGAGCAGAAACCGTGGCGTTCATATAATGCTTTCCTCAGTCGGGCGGGGTACCGCGCCGACGCTATCTGGGTGTTCGTTGACTACCGGTGCAATGGCCTGAAGTTGCGCTGCCGCCGAGCCAGCGGCTGACGGTAAATCGGCAGGTAAAGCGTGAATAAGTGCAATAAGTCAGCATCTGTAAACCCTCATCGAAGTCTGAATAAAACCCAATAAAAAACCCCGGGCGGGAAGCCGACCGGGGTTTTGCATGTTGCTGGTGGCGTCCCTTTGAGTCAGGGCGCCTGTGGGGTATCAGGCGCGCCTATGGCTAAACCAATACCCAAAATAAAATACGTTCATTGCCACTGCCGACAACGCGCGCAGCAACGCAACGCGAGATGCGTTGGCAGTAGATGCGGTGCGGTGAACAGGCGCGGCAGACATGTAACTCTCCAATGAACTGTTATCGACTCTAGCCGATCACGCCAATGGTTGGCAACCACAGACTGCCAAACATTGGCGCCGCTGCGTTACTTGCGCTTCGGTGGTGCCAGACCGTCGGAACTGGTAACTACCTGCCCCTGCGGCGGTCGCGATGGGCGCTTACCCGCCTTGGGCTTCTTCGATTTGGCCGCCGGCTTTTTCTTGTCATCCTTTTTCTTCTTCGCACCTACCGGCTTGCCGGAGGACTTGACCTTTTTCGGGCCCTTGAAGCTGCCGGGCACTTCCTTGAGGATGCGCCGTTCGAACTGGCGGCGCAGGTAGCGCTCGATGCTCGACATCAGATTCCATTCATGCGGACTGATCAATGAAATCGCCAGCCCGCTGGCGCCCGCGCGTCCGGTTCGACCAACACGGTGCAGATAATCATCACCACTGCGCGGCATGTCAAAGTTGATCACCCGGTCCAGCTCGGCAATATCCAAGCCTCGGGCGGCGACATCAGTGGCTACCAATACACCGCTCTGCCCCTGTTTGAAGCGCTCAACTGCGAGGTTTCGCTCCTTCTGGTCCTTCTCACCGTGCAACACATAAACCCGCAGGTCCATTGCTCGCAACACGCCATTCAAGCGATCTGCCGCTACCCGGGTGTTGGTAAAGACGATGCTCTTGCCTTCACCCTGGTTAACCAACAGCCATTTGAGCATGGCTTCCTTGTGGGGGTTGTCGTCGGCAGGTATCACCTGCTGGGCGATGGCTGGCGTATCGTCACGTACGCTGGTCAACTCCAGAATGTCCGGCTCGTGCAGTACCGAGTCGATCATCCGTTGCAAGCCACGGTTACCCTTGGTAGCCGAGTACAGCGCCGTCTGGCGCGGTTGCGGGCAGGCTTCAGCCAGCGTGGTTACATCTTCACTGAAGCCCATGTCCAGCATGCGGTCGGCTTCATCCAGCACCAGCGTCTGCACGCTGCCCAGCTCAAGATTACCGGCAGCCAGTTGCTCCAATGCACGCCCCGGAGTGGCTACGACGATGTCGGGATTTTTGCGCAACCGCGCTGCCTGAACCTTGAAGTCTTCGCCACCGGTGACCAGTTCGGCCTTGAGGAAGGTGAACTGGGCCAGGCTGGCAATATCCTTGACCACCTGACGGGCCAACTCACGGGTAGGCACCAGGATAAAACCGCGCGGTGCCAACGGCTTGGATTCGTCCTGCAATAGACGCTGCAACAGCGGCAGTACAAAAGCTGCCGTCTTACCGCTGCCAGTCTGGGCAATGACATACAGGTCCTTGCCGGCGATAGCAGCAGGAATGGTTGCACTCTGCACCTGCGTTGGCTGCTCGAAGGAGAGTTCTTCAAGCGCCTTGAGCAGGCGTTCATGCAGATCAAGTTGATTAAACGTGGATTCGCTAGACAAGGGCATCACTCTGGAAGGTCGGTATCAAGGCCGGTGCGGCAATGCCAACAGTCTAACAGATGTGCAGTCGTTCGCCGGCTGAAAGCCGCGCGCAAGGAAAATCGCAGACAAAAAAAGGGGTATCCGAAGATACCCCTTAAAAACCCAAACTTCTTACTAAAGCAGCATTAAAGCTTAACGGATACCCGAGGAGCGCAGGGCTGCCGGGGTGAACTGGTTGTAGTTCGGATCGTAATCGAAGTTAGGCGCGTAGGCCTCTTCGGTGAACATACCCAGTGCGATGTAACGACCAGCCAACAGGTCATACAGGGTCTCGATGGAGTAGCCCGGAATCTTGTTGGCATAGTTGAAGCCGATATGGCCTTCACCTACGCGCCACAGAGTGCCACGACCGTCATAATGGTCAGCCAGGTTGATCATCCAGGAATCTTCGTCAACGAAGAAGTTACGCTGGGCGTAAATATGACGCTGACCTTCCTTGACGTTGCCCTGTACTTCCCACACGCGGTGGAGCTCGAAGCGGGTGTATTCAGGGTTGATGTGGCCTGCATTGAGCACGTCTTCATACTTGACGCCACGGTCGGTCAACTTGCCGCTGTTGTAAGGAACGTAGATTTCCTTCTTGCCAACCAGCTTCCAGTTGTAGCGGTCGGGTGCGCCGTTGTACATGGCGAAGTTATCCGACGTACGCATGCCGTCAGACGCGGTACCTGGGCCGTCATAGGCGACCTGAGGTGCGCGACGCACACGACGCTGACCGGCGTTGTAAACCCACGCCATGCGCGGCTCTTTCAACTGATCCAGGGTGTCGTGTACCAGCAGTACGTTACCCGCCAGACGTGCCGGGGCGTTTACGCGCTGTTTAAAGAACAGCAAGGTGTTCGGCATGGTGGACTCATCCACGTCGGACATTTGCTGCGGGTAACCCACTTCCTCTTCCAGCTTGATCAACGTGAAAGAACCGTTGGTCTGCGGCATGGCCTGCATGTACAGACGCTGCACGTTCAGACGATAACGGGTGTTGTGGTTCCAGATCACTTCTACGCCCGATTGCGGAATCGGGAAGGCGAAGGTGCCGTGCGAGAAGTTGGAGATACCGTCGCCGCCATTAACCAGCTTGGCTTGACCGGCAGTCTGCTTGACCTGGTCATACACAGACTGCGGGTAACCAACTGTACGCTCGGACTTGTAGACCGGCATCTTGAAGGTTTCCGGGTAGCGCTCGAACATGGCGACCTGACCGGGCGTCAGATTCTCTTTGTACTGCTGATAGTTCTGCGCAGTAATTACCATCTCGGGCTGCTGGCCCTTGAAGGGGTCTTCGTAGAAATTGTCGCCCAGTGCCTTACCGGCATCAGTCGGAAGGCCGCCAGTCCACTCGGGAATGGTACCGGCCGCGTTACCGGCCTTCTCGGCGCCAATGGGCGTCAACGAGGAGCCCAGCTCATCGATCTGCGCCTGGGTCAGGCTTTGTGCCATGACACTGGAAGCCAACAGGCTCAGCGCCAAACCGCCTGCGCCCAATAGAGTTTTTTGCATACGCATATTGTTATTTCTCCTTTAAGCCGGTCTTAGAAGCTTACGCTGAAGGTGAGGGACGCGTAGTCACGGTCAACGTTGGTGTTGTACTTGCCATCAAAGAAGCTGGTGTAGCTGATACCGGCGTTGTAGCGGTTCGCGTAATCGGCATCCAGGCCAACGCTCACAGATTTGGCGTCTTCAGTGAAGTTAGGGCCGTAACCGTCAACGTCATGGGACCATGCGAGAGTTGGTGTCAGGTTAACGCCGGCAAACACGTTGCTGTAGTTCAAGCTGGCGCGGATGCGATAGCCGTAGGACCAGTCAGTGTAGAAACCATCGTTTTCACACCAGCTGTCCTGATAGCCGTCTGATGCTGCGTTACCAGCCTGCGAGGAGCAGGTACCGTCAGCAAACGGGCTTTGACCAAACAGCGAGTCGCGACCATACATGGTGTCGCCGGGACCGCTACCGATGCCGCCAATGTAGTTCACACCGGCCTCACCAACCAGAGCGAGGCGACTGGCGCCAAGAACACGCTCAACAAAGCGGATGGCGGTTACCTGTGCCTGATAGAACTCTTTGCGGTTGTAGCCTTGGATTTCACTGCCAATTCCACCCAATCCCAGCGCGAGCCCTTGGTGGGTGTTGTCCTGACCAGTAGCCGGATTCACCAGTGCGGTACGGCTCATGTCGCCAGTATTGATTTGCAACGGCATATTCGGACGATAGCTAAACTCACCTGATAGCGAGGTACCGCCCATCATGGTTTGGAAGCTCACGCCATACAGGCGGATATCTTCAGGATATTCGAAGAAGTAACCGGCTGGGCCCATGGTACCGTCAAGACCAGGAATCGGATTACCAACCCCAGGCGGCAAGCCAGCGATATTCGAATAGATAGGCGCGCGACTATGATAGTTCATCGCGTAGAAGCCAAACTCGGAGTCATTCAGCTCAGGCGCAAAATAACGGAAGGCAACACCGAACTGACCATCATCTCTTGCTTCTTCGTTATGCTTGGCACGAACAATATAAGTGCCCGCTACGGTTTCACCCTGAGGCACATCAGGCAGAGCAACCGCCAGACGGTCAACACAACCCTCAGCCAGCGTATCAGCGCCAAAGAACGTACCGCAGTTATCAATGGCATACGGGTGGAACTTCAGCTGATAAAAGGCTTCCATGCTCAAGTTTTCAGTCAGACCCTGAGACAGATAAAGCATCTCGACAGGTAACAGACCCTCTTTCAACTCAGCACCTGGACGGCGCAAAGCAGCGACGTCAATCGGGTTGATCGAGTTGATCGAGTTTTGAATGAAGGTAGACTCACCCCAGCTCACGACCTGACGACCCAGACGGATGTTGCCTGGATTGTTGCCGATGAAATAGTTGTGGTAGACGAAGGCATCAAGCAACGCTACACCGGAGGACTTGACCAGCGGATTACGGCCAGAGTCGTCAATATCGTAAAAGCGCTGGCTGCCATCTTTGGTTTCAAAGTCATACCAGTACTTGCCGCGAACGAAAGCGCCGGAGTTGCCATAACGCAGCTCAAGGTCATGCACGCCGCGGAAAATCTTGGAGAAGGCATCACCCTTTTCATAGTTCAGGCGACCATCATCGGAGGTACGCGCAACGGCCTTACCGCCTTGTGGCTCGCCATTAAGAGAGGTGGTGTTGTGGATGAAGCGCTTGTCGGCGTCTTCCATGGACCAACTGGCACCCACAGAAAGCTGTGAGTCAAACTGGCCTTCTACCTCACCCAGCGAGAAGCTAATAGCGTTCGCCGACCCAGAGAAACTGGCCAGCCCGATTGCCAGAGGCAAAGCGGCGAGCGACCAAGCATGCATTTTTTTTGTCATTGTGCTGCTCCGTTAGAATGAATCATGGGCGCCAGACGACTGGGAGGCCTCTAGCACCGAGGACAAGTCTGTCACGAGATAAAAAACCGAATTGGCCGATTCGGACGAGTTTTTTGGCCGGTAAGGACATTCATGCAATGAATACCCTTTGGTTTTGGCGTGCAATTATCCGTTGCAAAATTTTGCACAATCACCTGCATTCCTCTATGGTTGAGGCAGGATAAAGATGTATCCAATCACAATAATAAAATTCGAGACGTCTTCTGCTTATGAATCCGGAACTCCATCCACTACCGTCCGAGCGCGTGCATGAACGCGCTCTGTGGGCACAGGGCATTGCGCAATGCCTTGAAGAGTACGACAAGAGCATCAAGGATCTCCCCGCCGACTTGCGCTGCCATTGCAAGCAAGCCGATCTCAGCCTGACCCATATCAGTCAAACCGATATCAATCGGCTCTGGCATGCCGCAGCACGGCTATCGCAGGACGATTGCTTTGGGCTGCGCATGGGCCAGCGGCACCAGAGTAATACTCTCTCCCTGTTGTGCCTGGCCGCTGCTTCAAGCGACACACTGGGTGATGCCATTCAGCGCATAATTCGTTTCATGCCGGTGTTCAGCACACAAGTACAGCTTTACTCGGTCGAAGATGATCAGTACCTGACGCTCTATTTTCAGCCCAAGGGCGCGCCCCATCCGATGCATATGGAAGCGCTGATGAGCCAGTGCAGCCGTATCTGGGACGCACTGGGGATTGGCAAAGCCGGGCTGATGCTGGAAACCCGCCTGACCGGCGAACACGACAAGAGCCGCATTGACTGTGAAGCCATCCTCGGCGGCCGCGTGCGACTCGGCGCCAAGCGGCAGTCCGTGCGAATCAATCGTCGCTTCTTGAACTCTCGCCTGCCCAACGCCGATGCTTTTTTACGCAAGCGGCTGGATAACTCACTGGAGGACATGCTCAGCGACCTGCCCAACGTAGACTTTGCCGAACAAGTGAAGCAACGGATTCGCGTGCTGGTCTCGGAACGTACCGTGTCCGAGGAGCTGGTATCAACGCCGTTCAACATGAGCCCACGGCATCTGCGCCGCAAACTCAGCGAAACCCAAACCACCTATGAGAAGTTGCTGGATGAAGTGCGCATGGAGTTGGCCGTACGCCTTATAAAGGAAGGCAAACTGAATCTCGGACGAATTGCATTCGAGCTGGGTTTTCTCGACCCCAGCAGCTTTACCCGGGCTTTTCGCCGCTGGACAGGCGTCAGCCCTACAACCTTCCGCAGCCAGTACACTCAGGCCGCTGTGCCATCCTGATCCCGGTGCTGAATCTGTACCACCACAAGGGCGCAAGAGCGCCCTTTTTGATACCTGCAAAACGCCTCATCAATCGGGCGCGTTACCTGACCGTAATTTCAGACCCCGGCCAACGCAAAACGCCTGTACTCTGCTGCGTTTCTTGTCTCCCTGGCCGCGGAACCATCTGCACTGATGGTCCCGCCGCTAGCGCCGCTGCCTAAAAGCTTGCACCCACGCTGAAAGCCATGAAATCCCGATCCTTGACCACGCTGTACTTGCCGTCAAAGAAACTGGTGTAACTCAAGCTGGCGTTGTAGCGATTTTTGTAGTCGGCGTTCAAACCGAGGCTCACCGACTTGGCATCCTCGGTGAAGTTGGGGCCATACCCATCAACGTCATGCGACCAGGCCAGATTGGGCGTCAGGTTGATGCCCGCAAACACATTGCTGTAATCAAGCGCCGCACGCAGCCGATAGCCCCACGAGTTTTCCGTCACAAAACCATCATCCTCGCACCAGCGTTCGCTGTTTTCGGCCGAGGTATGCGCCAGACAAGCACCACCGGCCAGCGGGCTAATAGGCGCCTGACCAAACAGCGGGTCGCGACCATAGCGCGTACTGCCAGCGCCGCTCTCAAGCCCCCCTATGTGGTTGAATCCGACCTCGCCGGCTACCGTCAGACGACTCGCCCCCAGAACCCGATCAAAAAAGTGAATCATTGACAGCTGTGCCTGCCACAACTCCTTGCGCCGATATCCGGTGATCTCATCTCCCGCTTGCAGGCCCGGGTTCTGGCTGTTGTAGACCGGGCTGATTGCACCGTAATTAAAACCACCCAGGATCGCCGCCGGCAAAGCAGTAAGACTCAGGTCGGAGCTATTGATTTGCAGGTTGTAATTCGGTCGATAGCTCACCTCACCCGCCACGGTACTGCCCGCAATCAGGCTTGAGAAGCTCAGGCCATACAGCCGAATATCTTCGGCATACTCCAGGAAATAACCCGCCGGACCCGAGGCGCCGTCAATGCCGGGAATACCCGGCAGCACGGTGTCATACCCGCGCACCGTCGAAAAGGTAGGCGCGCGGCTGTGGATATTCATGGCATACAGACCGAACTCGGTATCATTCAGCTCTGGCACAAAAAAGCGCAAGGCCGCGCCAAACTGACCATCGTTACTGGCATCTCGATCTTTCATGGCCCGGGTGTTGTAGGCCGCCAACCCTGCAGGACCGCCATTGGTCAACCGCGGGTCACCCTGAGCGTAATCCACCCCGGCGACCACCACGCGGTCGTTACAACCCTTGGCCAACACATCACTGGTAGAGAAGAAGGTGCCGCAGTTGTCTACTACGCTTGACGCCCACTTGAGCTGGTAGAAGAACTCCGCAGACAGGTTCTGGGTCAGCCCTTGCGAGAGGTAGATCATCTCAACCGGAATAAGCCCCTCTTTTACCTCGGCGCCAGGGCGACGGAACGCCGAAACATCAATGGGGTTGATCGAGTTAATGGAGTTGCCGATAAACAGGCTTTCCCCCCAGCTGACCACCTGTCGGCCAAGCCGAATATTGCCCGGGTTATTGCCAATGGTGTAATTGTGGTAAACAAAGGCGTCGAGCAATGCAACGCCAGAGGCCTTTTGCAGAGGATCGCGCCCAGCGTCGTCAATATCATAGAAGCGCTGATTACCGTCCTTGGCTTCAAAGTCGTACCAGTACTTGCCGCGGACCAACGCCCCGGAATCGCCATAGCGCAGCTCCAGATCATGCACGCCCTTGAATACGGTGGAGAACACATCCCCTTTCTCGAAATTCAGATGCCCGTCATCGCTGGTTCTGGCAGACGCTTCACCGCCATTGGTGGGGTGAATGCAATCGCTCTGCGGATCCTCCATCGCCCAGCTCACCCCTAGCGACAGCTCGGAATCAAACTGCCCCTGTACATCACCCAGTTGAAAGCTAGCAGCCATACCAGAGAAGCTGGCGGCCAAACCTATGGCCAATGGCAGCAAAGCCAGCGGGCGTGGCGCGGTTATCTTTATCATTGTTCTGTGCCTTATTGTTGTTATGCAGACTCTTCGATGCAGATGAAGCGCAGCGCGGGGGCACTTCAACGGCTCCTTCAAATCAGACTAGCACGCAAAGGAATGAACATTCATTTATTTTTTTGTGAGAAATAGCGCCTCAGAAACAGCTGCTCGCCCCTTAACAACAACAAAAAACAGGCACAAAAAAAGGAGCCATGAATGGCTCCTTTTTCATACACACAACCACTTACACCTTAACGGATACCTGAAGAACGCAGGGCCGCCGGGGTGAACTGATTGTAGTTCGGCTGGAAGTCGTACTGCGGAGCAGAGGCTTCCTCCGAGTACATGCCCAGCGCAATGTAACGGCCTGCAAGCAGGTCATACAGGGTCTCGATCGCGTAACCCGGGATCTTTTCCTTGTAGTTGAAGCTGATATGGCCTTCACCTACACGCCACAGAGTGCCACGACCATCGTAATGATCCGCCAGGCTGATCAGCCAGGAGTCTTCATCAACGAAGAAGTTACGCTGTGCGTAGATATGACGCTGGCCTTCCTTGACGTTACCCTGCACTTCCCACACGCGGTGCAACTCGAAGCGGGTGTAGTCAGGATTGATGTGACCGGCCTGCAGCACATCTTCATACTTGACGCTTGGGTCGGTCAGCTTGCCGCTAGTGTACGGAATGTAGACTTCCTTCTTGCCAACCAGCTTCCAGTTGTAACGGTCAGGTGCGCCGTTATACATGGAGAAGTTGTCGGAAGTACGCATACCGTCAGACGCGGTACCCGGACCGTCGTAGGCCACCTGCGGTGCACGACGTACACGGCGCTGACCGGCGTTGTAAACCCACGCCATGCGCGGCTCTTTCAACTGATCCAGGGTATCGTGTACCAGCAGTACGTTACCTGCCAGGCGCGCTGGCGCGTTCACGCGCTGCTTGAAGAACAGCAGCGTATTGGGCATGGAGGACGCATCCACATCAGCCATCAGCTGCGGATAACCCACTTCTTCTTCCAGCTTGATCAGCGTGTAAGAACCGTTGGTTTGTGGCATCGCCTGCATGTACCAACGCTTGATGTTCACGCGGTAACGAGTGTTGTGGTTCCACACCACCTCGGCGCCCGATTTGGGAACCGGGAAGGCAAAAGAGCCGTGTGCGAAGTTGGAAATGCCGTCGCCGCCGTTAACCAGCTTGGCCTGACCGGCAGTCTGCTTGACCTGGTCGTACACGGCCTGCGGGTAACCCACCGAACGCTGGGTCTTGTAGACCGGCATTTTGAAGGTTTCCGGATAACGCTCGAACATGGCGACCTGACCTGGGGTCAGATTGTCCTTGTACTGCTGATAATTCTGCGCCGTGATGACGAACTCAGGCTTATCACCAGCGAAAGGGTTTTCCAGGAAGTTGTTAGCCAACTCCTTGCCTGCATCAGTGCCCAGACCGCCAGTCCACTCGGGAATGGTGCCCGCCGCATTGCCGGCTTTTTCCGCGCCGATTGGCGTCAGGCTGCTACCCAATGAATCAATTTCAGACTGTGTCAGGCTTTGTGCCATGACACCCGTGGCCAGTAGGCTCAGAGCCAAACCGCCTGCACCCAACAGAGTTTTTTGCATACGCATCTTATTCTTTCTCCTGTGGTCGGTCTTAGAAGCTAACGCTGAAGCTGGCGGACAAGAAGTCGCGGTCAACGCTGGTGTTGTACTTGCCGTCAAAGAAGTCGGTGTAGCTCAGGCTGGCGGCGTACTTGTTACCGTAATCCGCGTTCAGACCTACACTGATGGACTTGGCGTCTTCAGTGAAGTTAGGACCGTAACCTTCAACATCGTGAGTCCAAGCCAGGTTCGGGCTCAGGTTGATACCGGCAAACACGTTGCTGTAATCCAGCGAAGCACGCAGGCGGTAGCCATAAGACCAGTCAGTATAGAAGCCGTCGTTTTCACACCAGCTAGCCGCATTGGGAGACCGGTCGGCAGGCGCAGTGCCTTGATTGGATGAGCAAGTACCAGTAGCAGCTCCGTCACCGTCTACATAAGGGCTCTGACCAAACAGCGAGTCACGACCAAACTTGACGTCACCCAACCCACCAATGTAATTGACGCCAGCTTCGCCGACCAACGCCAAGCGACTGGCGCCCATGACACGGTCAAAGAAGTTGATGACGGTAACCTGCGCTTGATAGAACTCTTTACGCTCATACCCTTGAATGTAGTCACCTGGCTGAAGAGTGCCTGCTAGGCCTCGGTGCGTATTGTCACTACCAGGCACAGTAATGTTACCAACACCAGGAACAGGAACTCCCGCAGCAACAAGCGCTGTGCGGCTCATATCGCCGGTATTGATCTGCATCGGCATATTCGGACGATAGCTTATTTCACCCGCGACCGAAGCACTGCCCGCCATAGTTTGGAAGCTCATGCCGTACAGGCGAATGTCTTCCGGGTATTCAAAAAAGTACCCAGCCGGGCCCTCTACACCATCGACACCAGTCACAGTGTCGATCATGCCTGGAATAGTAAGAATAGCGCCTGGTAAGGCGTTCGCCTGAACCAACGCAGCCGGGCCTGCCAAACGTCCAGCGACGTTAGAATAATAAGGTGAACGGCTGTGGTAATTCATGAAGTAAAAGCCGAACTCGGAGTCATTCAGTTCAGGAGCAAAGTAGCGGAACGCCACACCGAACTGGCCATCGTCTCTTGCTTCTTTGTCTTTACTCGCCCGTACGATGTAACTTGAGCCACCCAAAGCAGAATAAGCGCCATTTTGCAGCTGGGGGTCGCCTTGAGGGTAGTCAGTACCAGAAACAACAAGACGGTCATTACACCCTGTCGCCAAAGTGTCTGAACCAAAAAAAGTACCGCAGTTATCGATTGCGTAGGGTGCCCACTTCAGCTGGTAGAACGCTTCCATACTCAGGTTCTCGGTCAAACCCTGAGACAGATAGAGCATTTCAACCGGCAACAAGCCTTCTTTCAGCTCAGCGCCTGGGCGACGTAGCGCGGCAACGTCGATCGGGTTGATGGAGTTGATGGAGTTCTGGATGAAAGTAGACTCCCCCCAACTTACGACCTGACGACCAAGACGAATGTTGCCAGGGTTATTGCCGATGAAGTAGTTGTGATAAACGAAAGCATCGAGCAGCGCTACACCAGCACCTTTCACCAGTGGTGAGCGGCCAGAGTCGTCAATATCATAGAAACGCTGGCTGCCGTCTTTGGTTTCAAAGTCGTACCAGTACTTGCCACGTACAAAGGCACCAGAGTCGCCATAACGCAGTTCCAGGTCGTGTACGCCGCGGAAAATTTTGGAGAAGACATCACCAGCTTCGTAGTTCAGACGACCATCGTCAGAAGTACGCGCAGCGGCTTCACCGCCGTTGGAAAGAGAAACAAAACGCTTGTCCGCATTCTGCGTGGACATGCTGGCGCCGATAGAGAGCTGAGAGTCCAGCTGCCCTTCCACTTCGCCAAGGTTGAAGTTGACTGCGCTAGCAGTACCCGAAAAGCTGGCCAGGCCAATTGCCAGAGGCAATGCGGCTAGGGACCAGGCATGCATTTTTTTTGTCATTGTGCTGCTCCGTTTGGGTGACATGAACCTGTGTATCGAGGGACACGTTCAGGACAAACGCAGTCTGTCACGAGGCCAGCACAAATAACCTGCCCGCATCGGCCAATTTATTTGTCCCAAGAGGACATTCATCAACTGAATTGCCATTATAGATGTTGCCGGAGTTCACCCGTCCGGGTGACTGGCATGCACTCTGCAAACAGCGCTAAATAATCCCATTGGAGTGGGACTAAAGCGCTCTGGATAGCGCGATACCCACAGCGAAAGCAGAACAATTGGCACCCGATTACATTTCTTTACAGCACCCATACTCCGGCTTTACGGCGGCGTAGGCAACGCCAACCGTGGCCTGCAAGCTAATACCACATTACTTGTAACAACATTCTGCTCTGCGAAACCACATTTCGGGCTTCTACCCGTTTTTTTTTATCGTTATAATCCGCCGACAAGACAAACAACGCTTTTGTCGCCCAAACAAGAAAAACAGGCTGGTGATGATGTTCGAGCAGTCCAGTTCCCAATCCTTCTTCCGCCTGCGCGAAAGTGCGTTCTGGGCTACGGCCGTGGAACAGACGCTCAAGCAGTATGACCTCTCGCTGCGCCACTCCAGCGTTGGCGGCTGCCTGTTCAGTGAGCAATTTGAAGCCGAAGGGTTTATCGACCAGCAGTTCTGCTCGCTGATCTGGAGTGAAGCGACGCGCATTGCTGACGACCCGCTGCTGGGGCTGCGCATGCACCGCGTATTCAGCCCAACCGCGTTCAATACCCTGGCCCTGGCAGCCTCTGCCTCACCGACCATCGGCGACGCACTGAACCTGCTCACCCGCTACTTCCCTATCGTCAGCACGCAGTTAACGCTGAAGGTTGAAATGCAGGAAGACACCGTACAGCTGCTGCTGCGGCCTATCGGGAAGACTCACCCGCAACACATGGCGTCCATCACCGGCTACCTGGCACGCTACTTTACCCGGATAGACCTGGACGGTGAGGGGCTGTTGTTCGCTATTCAGTTGGCAGATCACCATCAATTGCATGAACACAGCTGCAAGCAACTGTTGAAGAACCAGGTGGTGAGCTTTGCCGACCACTATACCCTGTCACTCAAACGCGCCCTGCTGAGCAAAACGCTGCCCACCGCCTCCAGCCTGCTGTTGCCCAAGCTGACCGAGATTCTGCAACACATGCTCGCGACGCTGCCCAGCAGCGCACTGTCTGAGCAGGTCAAGCGACGCATTCACCTGCTGCTTGGCTCGGGCGACATCAGTGCCGAGAGGGTGGCTGGGCCGATGAATATCAGCCAGCGCCACCTGCGCCGTAAACTCAGCCAGGAGGGTACCTCCTACGAGCAACTGGCCGATGAAGTACGCCGGGAAGCGGCGCTGCGAATGATTGCTGACGGCCAGTTATCGTTGACCAGCATTGCCTACGAGCTGGGCTTTCTGGACCCCAGCAGCTTTACCCGCGCCTTTCGCCGCTGGACCGACATGAGCCCGACCGCCTACCGCCGCGAGCTCAGCAAAAAAAGTCCCGCTGTCAGTTGAGCCGCCGCCGTTATTCCGGCTTGATAAACAGCAAGGTCATGCGATCGCTTTCCCCAATCGCCAGATAGCGCGCGCGATCCTTGTCGCCCAGGCGCAGCGTAGGTGGCAGCGTCCAGACACCCTCGGGGTGATCGGTTGAATCTTGTACGTTCTGGTTTACCGGGCTGACCGATACCAGCTCGAAGCCTGCCGCCTCGGCCAGCTCCCGCACCTTGGTTTCGGTCACGTAACCGGTTTTGATCATTTCTTCCAGGCTGGTGCCGGCACGGGCCTGATGCTCGACCACACCCAGCATGCCGCCCGGCTTGAGCGCCGCATAGAACTTGTCAAACACCTGCGCCGCCTGCTCCTCACCCGCCTTCAGCCAGTTGTGTACATTGCGGAAGGTCAGCACGCGATCGGCTGAGCCCGGCGCTGCGATAGGCACCTTGGGATCGTAATTGAGGGTGGTCAGCTCGACCTTGTCGTAGACATCCGGCGCGTCGGCCATTTTCTGTTCATACTCGGCGCGCGAGCGACGATAAAACGCAACGTCCGACTCGGCATCAAAGTGCGCCGCGATCAGCTTGCCGTCATCACGCAACAGCGGCGCGAGAATCTCGCTATACCAGCCACCGCCAGGCCAGATCTCGATCACCGTCTGCTGCGGCGTGATACCAAAGAACGCGAGCGTGCGCTCCGGGTTGCGATAGGCATCGCGCATCACGTTGTTGATGCCCCGCGCGGTACTGCCGACCGCGGCATGCAGCGCCTGCTGCTGGGCCTGAGTAATCTGCGGCGGTGAGACCGCGTCCTGCGCCAATGCCGAGCAACTGAACAGCATCGCCCCGGCAGCTATCCAAAGACCTTTCATCATGCTTCTCCTGCAGCAACGGAAAAATGTGAGCACAGGCCGGGCGTACCCGGCGATAGCTCTTGTGACAAAGCTGATTCGCAATGGTGCCCCCACTATGAAAACATCAGCGCCGGCTGTAACAAAGCCGGTCATGCATGCTCTACTCTGTAAGTAGTCATCGATGAGGAGCCCTCCGTGCTGGATACCCTGCCGCTGTTGAACCGTCTGGACTTTCCGCCGATCCGGCGGCGTGCGCTGGAGACCCTGCAGGTCAACCTGACCTACCAGTGCAATCAGCGTTGCCTGCACTGCCATGTGAATGCCGGCCCCACCCGTACCGAAGCCATGAGCGACGCGGTCATTGCTGACCTTTATCAGGTGCTGGACGCCCATTCGGTCAAGACACTCGACCTTACCGGCGGCGCCCCGGAAATGCATCCGCGCTTTCGTGACATAGTGCGGCACGCCCGCGCTGAGGGCATCGAGGTCATCGACCGCTGCAACCTGACCATCCTCAGTGAACCGGGTTACGAGTATCTGGCCGAGTTTCTCGCGGAGAACAAAGTGCAGGTCTCTGCCTCACTACCCTGCTACTCGCGTGACAACGTCGACCAACAACGCGGCGATGGCGTGTTCGAGCGCAGCATTCAGGGCCTGTTGCAACTCAACCGATTGGGCTACGGCAAACCGGACAGCGGCCTGGAGCTCAACTTGGTGTACAACCCGCAAGGCCCCAGCTTGCCGCCGCCCCAGGCTGCCTTGCAGGCCGATTACAAGGCGCACCTGCAAGAAGACTTCGGCATTGTCTTCAGCCAGCTGTTTACCATCACCAACCAACCCATCGCGCGCTTCGGCAGCACCCTCGCCAGCCGGGGGCAGTTCAACGATTATATGCAGCTACTGCGCGACAACTTCAGCGCTGCAAACCTGCCGGGGCTGATGTGCCGCAACACCATCAGCGTGGACTGGCGCGGCCATTTGTACGACTGCGATTTCAACCAGATGCTGGATCTCGACATGCCGGTCATCGCCAAGGACCGCCCACACCTGCGCCAACTCGCCACCCAGACGCTGGAAGGCTTGCCGATTGCCACCCGCGATCATTGCTTTGCCTGTACCGCCGGCCAGGGCTCCAGCTGTGGCGGCGTCATCAGCTAAGCCACCCACTTATTTGCAGTTAGACCACTGACAGGAAACGTCACATGGCGATCAGCAGCATGACCGGCCTCTTTTTCTGGGGATTTCTTTTTGCCTACGGCGCGCTCATGTACGCGCTGTCACCGCGCAGCGTCACCCTGGGCGGCTTTTTCAACGGCGAAGACAGCCAGGGCCGCCCCGCCTCGCCGTTACTGCTGACCATCAGCATTTTCATCAGCTGGATTTTCGCCAAGTCGGTCACCAACGCCGCAAACCTGGGGGCCGAGTTTGGCCTGGTGGGCGGCCTGGCTTATGCCACTTACTGGCTGTCTATTCCCTTGTGTGGCTACGTCATCTATCGTCTGCGCCGCCGCTTTGGCGCCACCAGCATGGTCAGCTTTCTGACCAGCAACTACGGCCGCGCCGCCGCCCTAGCCTTCTCGGCGGCAATTCTCATCCGCCTGTTCAATGAGGTTTGGAGCAACACCGCCGTGGTCGGCGGTTACTATGGCGTAAGCGGCAGTACGCCTTTTATCGTCGCCGCGCTGTTGTTTACCGCCGTGACCCTGGCCTACAGCCTGCGCGGCGGACTGCGCAGCTCGATTCTGACCGACGCCGCCCAGGCCGCTATTTTCGTAGTGGCGCTGGTGTGGGTGCTGGGGCTGGTATTGCCCAATCACTCTGCAGCCGAGTTGCGCAGCACCAGCAACTGGGCGATGAACGCCGGGGTTGATCTGTTTCTGGTCGCCTGCCTGCAGCTGTTCAGCTACCCCTTCCACGATCCGGTGTTGACCGACCGTGGCTTTATCAGCGAAGAAAAGTCCATGCTGCGTGCCTTTACCCTCGCCGGCGTGCTGGGCTTTATCGCCATTCTGGCCTTCAGCCTGATTGGCGTACACGCCAGCCTCAGCGGCCTTGAGGCGTCCGGCAACGTACCGGCGGCGCTGGCCCGCAGCATGGGCGTAGGCGCCCTGATCGTGATGACGCTGGTGATGATCTCCGCCGCCGGCTCCACGCTCGACTCCACCTTTTCCAGCCTCGCGCGCCTGACGGGTCGCGAATTGCCCGCCCTGGCCGGCCGCAATCTCGGGCAGAAGGCCATCGCCGCCGGCATGACCGCCATGCTGCTGTTTGCCGTGCTGGGCAACCTGCCCATGTTGGCCGGCACCGACATTCTCAAGGCCACCACCATCAGCGGCACCATGGTCATGGGCCTGGCGCCGGTATTTCTGTTGCACGGGCTGGTACGGCCCACCGCGCTGGGTTTTCACCTGAGTTTCTGGTGCGGTCTGCTGCTGGGCGTCGCCCTGACCGTCGGCTGGATACCTGACAGCTGGGCTATAGGTGATGGCCGCTACGCCCTGCTGCTGGGCACCAACCTGTACGGTTTACTGCTGTGCACCGCTGCCTACCTGCTCAGTGGCCTGCGGAGGCGAGTATGACCCCCGGTCGCAGTTGCCCGCTGGACTATCAACTGCCCGCAAACGCCTTCCGCGGTGAGCCCGCGTTCGAGTGCGACACCCTGTATGTGGTGGGCGGTCTATACGGTAACGAGCAGGCACTGGCCGCGCTGCACAAGCGTTTGCTGCGCGAGCCATTGGCAAAGGTGGTGTTCAATGGCGACGCGCACTGGTTCGACGCAGAGCCGGGCCTGTTCAGCCGTATCGAGCAGCAACTAACACCCCACCTGCTGCTGCGCGGCAACGTGGAGACCGAACTCGGCCGTCCTGATACCGGCGAGCATGGCTGCGGCTGCGCCTATCCCGATGACGTGCCCGAGCAGGCTGTCGCCTGGTCCAACGCCATCCATCAACGGCTCACCGCTGCGGTGCGCCAGCTGCCTGGTATGCCAGAGCAACTCGCCGCCCGCCCGGCCACCGCCCTGGTCAGTGTTGGCGGGCAGCGCGTGGCCATCAGCCATGGCGACGAGCAGTCACTGGCGGGCTGGCAATGCGACCGTCAGGCGCTGCGCTCGGCCGAACGGCAACAAGAGATTGGCCGCTGGTGTGAGCAACAACAGATCAGCGTGCTGACCACCAGTCACACCTGCTCGCCGGCCGCACTGGCCAGCGAGCATTGGGCGGTAATCAATAACGGCGCCGCCGGCATGCCCAACTTCAACAACGGTTGCTATGGATTGGTCACACGCATTGCGGCGCAGCCCAGCATGGCAGCCTTGTATCGCGCGCAGGTGGCTGGATTGTATATCGAGGCGATCCCGCTTAATTACGATAACCAGGCGTTTCTCGCCGAGTTTGACCGCCAATGGCCAGCAGGCAGCCCCGCGGCCCTGTCGTACCGCGAACGCATCACCCAAGGCACCGCCGATCAACCGCTCGACGCCCTGCTCGGCGGTTTTACCCTGGCCAGTACCCTATGCGCCCTGGAGGCCCACTTCGTATGAACCTCAAGAAAGCCGCTGTGTTGCTCGCGCTCGTGGCGCTGATCGTTGCGTTCTTTGTGTTCGACCTGAACCAGTATTTCAGCCTGGACGCGATCAAGGCGCAGCAGCAAAACCTCAATGCCCAGGTAACGGCTAATCCGCTGCTGGCGGGCGGCCTGTTCTTTCTCGCCTATGTCGCGGTCACCGCCTTGTCGTTGCCGGGGGCTGCGCTGATGACCCTGGCCGGCGGCGCGCTGTTCGGCCTGGGCTGGGGCCTGTTGCTGGTTTCCTTCGCCTCCAGCCTGGGCGCGACCCTGGCCATGCTGATCAGCCGTTTCATGCTGCGCGACTGGGTACAAAGCCGCTTTGGCCGCCGCCTGAAGCCCTTGAATGAGGGTATCGAACGCGAAGGCGCGTTTTACCTGTTCGCGTTGCGCCTAGTGCCGGCCTTCCCGTTCTTCATGATCAATCTGGCCATGGGCCTGACCGCCATCAAGGCACGCACCTTCTGGTGGGTAAGCCAGCTGGGCATGCTGCCCGGCACCTTTGTGTATGTGAACGCTGGGCGCGAGCTGAGCCAGCTCGAATCGCTTGGCGGCATACTCTCGCCCGGCGTGATCGGCGCCTTTGTGTTGCTCGGCCTGTTCCCGCTGATCGCACGCAAGATACTCGACCAGATCAAGGCCCGCCGCGTGTACCGCGGCTGGCAGAAGCCCAAGCAGTTTGATCGCAACCTGGTGGTGATCGGCGCCGGCAGTGGCGGCCTGGTCAGCGCCTATATCGCCGCCGCGGTCAAAGCCGAGGTCAGCCTGATCGAAAAGCACGCCATGGGCGGCGATTGCCTGAACACCGGCTGCGTACCCTCCAAGGCACTGATCCGCTCGGCGCGACTGGCCGCAGAAGTGAAACGCGCCGCCGCACTCGGCTACACCAGCGCCAGCGCAACCGTAGACTTTGCCCGGGTGATGGAGCGCGTGCAGCGGGTCATCACCGACATCGAACCGCACGACTCCCCCGAGCGCTACCGCGAACTGGGCGTGGATGTGATTCAGGGCGCCGCACGCATTACCTCGCCCTGGAGCGTCGAAGTGGCTGGGCAAACCCTGACCACACGCAACATCATCATCGCCGCCGGTGGCCGCCCGGTGATGCCGCCGATCCCCGGTCTGGACCAGGTGCCCGCCTACACCTCAGACACCCTCTGGGGCCTGCGCGAACAGCCCGCGCGCTTGCTGGTATTGGGCGGCGGCCCGATTGGCTGCGAGCTGGCGCAGGCCTTTCAGCGGCTCGGCACACAGGTTATTCAGGTCGAACAAGGCGAGCGCCTGCTGGCCAACGAGGACGAAGACGCCAGCGAGCTGGTAAGCCTGGCGCTACGCAGTGAAGGCGTAGACCTGCGCCTGCGGCATAAGGCCGAGCGTTTTGAACAAGGCGAACAGGGAGCACTGTTACAGGCACGGCAGTTGGACAGCGACGAACTGGTCACAATCGAGTTTGACGCCGTACTGGTTGCCGTGGGCCGCAAAGCCAACACCCAGGGCTATGGCGCAGAAGAGCTGGGGCTGAAACTACGCGACAATGGCACGCTGGACACCAATGAGTACCTGGCCACGCGCTTCCCCAATATCTATGCGGTGGGCGATGTCACTGGCCCCTATCAGTTTACCCATGCGGCCGCGCACCAGGCCTGGTACGCCGCGGTGAACGCGCTGTTTGGCGGTTTCAAGCGCTTCAAGGTGGATTACCGGGTGCTGCCGCATGTGACCTTTACCGAGCCGGAAGTCGCCCGCGTGGGGCTATCCGAGAACGAGGCAAATGAGCAGGCGATCGAATTTGAAGTCACGCGCTACGGCATCGATGACCTAGACCGCGCCATCGCCGACGAAACCGCCGAAGGCTACGTCAAGGTGCTTACCCAGCCCGGCAAGGATCGTATTCTGGGCGTGACCATCGTCGGCGCCCACGCCGGTGAGCTGATCGCCGAATACGTGCTGGCGATGAAGCACAACCTGGGCCTGAACAAGGTACTCGGCACCGTACACAGCTACCCGACCCTGGCCGAGGCCAACAAGTATGCCGCCGGCGAATGGAAACGCGCCCATGCACCGCAAGGCCTGCTGGGCTGGGTACAGCGCTGGCACCGTTGGCGCCTGAAGTGATAGGGCATGGCATAACCGAGCCTGGAATATTGGAGCCTGGAATAACCAAGCCTGGAACTCCGCGGCCAGCCCTCAGCATCGTCATACCGGCGCGCAACGAAGCGCAGCACATCGTTGCCACCCTGCAACCGCTGCAAGGCTACCGCCCCCAGGTCGAAATCATCCTGGTAGACGGCGGCAGCAGCGATAACACCGCCGCGCTGGCTAGCCCCCTGTGCGACCGAGTGCTGCCCAGCCCGCCCGGCCGCGCGCGCCAGATGAATCTGGGCGCCAGCACGGCACGCGGCGATGCGCTGTTGTTTTTGCATGCCGATACACAGTTGCCGCCCGGCTTTGCCTACCGCGTGCAGAGCAGCCTGACGGCCGGCCACCGTTGGGGCCGCTTCGATGTGCGCCTGGAGCCCGGCAGCCCTCTATTACGGTTGATTGCCTGGATGATGAACCAGCGCTCACGGCTGACGGGTGTGTGTACTGGCGATCAGGGAATTTTCGTCCAACGGCAACTTTTTGCGGAACTTGGCGGCTATGCCGACCTCCCACTTATGGAGGACATAGAGCTCAGCAAACGGCTACGCCGCCACGGTCGCCCCGCCTGTCTGCAACCTGCGTTATGCACCTCCAGCCGCCGCTGGCAACAGCACGGCACCCTGCGCACCGTAGTCCTCATGTGGTGGTTGCGCGCACTCTACTGGCTCGGCGTGTCACCGCACCGTCTGGCCAAGTGGTACTAGCTCGCTGGATAGACGGACACTGACAGAGGCCCACGCCGCATGCCCAATCGCCCTCGCCCGCTGTTGATCTTTGCCAAAGCGCCGATTCCCGGCCAGGTGAAAACCCGCCTGATCCCTGCACTGGGCGCTGAAGGTGCCTGCAATCTGTACATCAAACTGCTGCGCCACAGCCTGCAACAGACCATCGACTGGCCAGCAACGCGCTATCTCTACGCGCCGCAGACCGATCATCCACTGCTTAAACAGCTGGCCAGAGAGCATGATCTTGTGCTCTGCCAACAAGTGGGCACAGACCTGGGCAAGCGCATGACCAACGCGCTGGCCGAGCACCCCGACGGCGCCCTGTTGATCGGCAGTGATTGCCCCGACATGAACACCGCCGCGGTGCAACAGGCGAACGCCGCACTGGCCACCCACGACACCGCCATCATTCCCAGCGAAGACGGCGGCTACGTATTGATCGCTCAGCGCGAACCCAACCCCGCGCCCTTCGTCGGCATGCAGTGGAGCCATAGCAACGTCATGCGGCACACCCGCCAGCGTCTGCAGGCAGCTGAACAAAGCCTCTGGATCGGGCCAACCCTGTGGGATCTGGATGAGCCCCGCGACTTGGCCCGCTTGCCGCTCTCGTTGCGTACCGAGATCGCTGGCGCCGCCTGACCTCCTGGCGAGCCGGCCACGGTCTCGCCAGTACTGATAATACCCACCCTCCTTTATCACGCTTTTTTATACACCCCCATTCCACGCGCGGGACATTGTTCTTATTGCGTCTCGCTGACTATATGGTCAGCTGCATTGCGTCACCCGTGCATAACAACACGCTTACCAAAGCCAAGGATCCAACATGTTTGAACTCAGCCCACGCGTAAAAGAAGTAAAACAGCAAGTCGAAGCCTTCATGGATGAGCACATCTATCCCAACGAGGCCCTGTTTTACGAGCAAGTCAAAGACAACAAGTGGGGCCACCCACCGATTCTTGAAGAGCTGAAAGCCAAGGCGCGCAGCCAGGGCCTGTGGAACATGTTCCTGCCGCACTCCGAGCGTGGCGCCGGTCTGAGCAACGAAGAGTACGCCCACCTGTGCGAAATCATGGGTCGCGTCTCCTTCGCCGGTGAGGTCTTCAACTGCAGCGCGCCGGACACCGGCAACATGGAAACCATCGAACGCTACGGCAACGAAGAGCAGAAAGAAAAGTGGCTGAAGCCACTGCTGGCCGGCGAGATCCGCTCCTGCTTCTCGATGACCGAGCCCGACGTCGCCTCCTCTGACGCCACCAACATCCAGTGCGAAATCCGCCGCGATGGCGACGAGTACGTGATCAACGGCACCAAGTGGTGGTCATCCGGAGCCCTGAACGAGCATTGCAAGATCGCCATCGTCATGGGTAAAACCGACCCCGATGCACCCAAGCACGTGCAACAGAGCATGATTCTGGTGCCCCTCGACACCCCCGGCGTGACCATCGTGCGTGACCTGCACGTATTCGGTTACGACCACGCGCCACACGGCCATGCCGAAATCACTTACGAGAACGTCCGTGTACCGGTCTCCAACATCCTGCTGGGCGAAGGCCGCGGCTTCGAGATCGCCCAGGGTCGCCTTGGGCCAGGCCGTATTCACCACTGCATGCGCAGCATCGGCATCGCCGAACGCGCACTGGAAGCTATGTGCCGCCGCGCCGCCGAGCGGGTTGCCTTCGGCAAGCCGCTTTACAAGCACGGCAGCACCTCAGAAGCCATCGCCAAGTCACGTTGCGAGATCGACCAGGCGCGCCTGCTGACCCTGCACGCCGCCCGCAGCATGGACCTGCACGGCAACAAGGTCGCGCGTCAGCAGATTGCCATGATCAAAGCCGTTGCGCCCACCATGGCCTGCAACGTGATCGACCGCGCCATCCAGGTTTTCGGCGCCAAGGGCGTGTGTCAGGACACTTTCCTGGCCTCTGCCTACGCCAAAGCCCGCACCCTGCGCCTGGCCGACGGCCCGGACGAGGTCCACCTGGGCACCATCGCCAAGCTGGAAATGGGGCAGTACCTTTAACCCAGCCGTAAGCGACAAGCTTCAAGCCGCAAGCTGATTTTGCCTGGCTTGCAGCTTGTTGCTTATAGCTTGCCGCTAGAGTGCAGCGAGGACTTATGAGCACACTTTTCGATTTGACCGGCAAGGTCGCCATCATTACCGGCTCGACCAAAGGCATTGGTAAGGCGATTGCCGAGGAATACGCCAAAGCTGGCGCCAAGGTGGTTATTTCCAGCCGCAAGGCGGATGTTTGCGAGCAGGTTGCCAGCGATCTGCGCGCGCAGGGCTTTGAAGCCTTGCCGGTGGCCTGCCACGTAGGCGACAAGGCGCAATTGCAGAATCTGGTTGATCAGACTATCGCGGCCTATGGCCAGATCGACATTCTGGTCTGCAACGCCGCTACCAACCCGGTTTACGGTCCCACGCACAGCGTCAGCGATGAGGCCTTCGACAAAATCATGGGCACCAACGTCAAGGGCACCTTCTGGCTGTGCAATATGACGATTCCGCACATGGTCAAGCAGGGCGGCGGCTCCATCGTGCTGCTGTCGAGCATTGCCGGCATTCGTGCCAGCGCCAACATTGGCGTCTATGGCATGTCCAAGGCGGCCGAGGCTGGCCTGGCGCGCAACCTGTCGCTGGAATGGGGCCCGCAGAATATTCGCGTCAACTCCATTGCACCCGGCCTGATCCGCACCGACTTCGCCCAGGCCTTGCTGGACGATCCGGACCGCCTCAAGCGCGTGGAAGAAAAGCTGCCGCTGCGCCGCGTGGGTGAGCCGACGGATATCGCCGGAGTAGCGCTGTTTCTGGGCTCCCAGGCAGGCGCCTACGTTACCGGACAGACCATCGTGGCCGACGGCGGCGATACCATTACCTGATAACGCCTGATTCATAAGGCTTTTCTATACGCCAGGCCACCGCCTGGCGTGTTACTTTCTGCACAGAGCCATTCAACGTCCCCCTTCACTACAGGATCACAAGATGAGCGGAGCCACCCTGATTGACGTATTGCCTGCCCACCAGTTTGACGAAGCCAAGCTGGCCAAGTACCTGCAGGATTACCTCCCCGGAGCCAACCAGGGCATGAAAGTCCAGCAGTTCCAGGGCGGCCAGTCCAACCCGACTTTCCTGCTGGAAATCGGCGAGAAGCGCTACGTACTGCGCAAGAAGCCACCGGGCAAACTGCTGCCTTCAGCGCACATGGTCGAGCGTGAATTCCAGGTGATCAACGCCCTGGGTAGCACCGACGTACCGGTGCCCACCGCGCACCTGCTGTGTGAAGACCCCGAGATCATCGGTACCGCCTTCTACGTGATGGACTACGTGGACGGCCGCGTCTACTCCCAGCCGCTATTGGCTGAAGTCGCGCAAGAAGAGCGCATGCCGATCTATCAGTCGATGATCGAAACCATGGGCAAACTGCACACCGCCGACTACAAAGCCATTGGCCTGGAAAACTACGGCAAGCCCGACAACTACATCGCCCGCCAGCTCAAGCGCTGGGGCGGCCAGTTCGAAGCCAGCCGCACCGACGACATGCCCGCCATGGACTCCCTGATGAAGTGGCTGCCGGAGAACATTCCCGCCGACGACAGCACTACCATCGCCCACGGCGACTTCCGCATCGGCAACCTGATGGTGCACCCGACCGAATCCAAGATCGTCTCGATTCTGGATTGGGAGCTGGCCACCCTGGGCCATCCGCTGTCCGATCTGGCCTACTGCTGCCTGCCCTACCACATGCCGCTGAATGTCGATGGCGCCAAGGGCCTGGCCGGTGCCGACCTGAAATCCCTCGGCCTGCCGGAAGAACAGCAGATCCTTGACTGGTACTGCCAGTACACCGGCCGCAGCGAAGTGCCCAACTGGAACTTCTTCCTGGCCTTCTCGCTGTTCCGCCTGGCGGCCATTGTGCAGGGCGTTTACCACCGCGCACTGCAAGGCAACGCCAGCAACGCTGACGCCCTGGAAGTCGGCAAACGCGCCGGCCTGCTGGCCCAGCGCGGCTGGGAAATAGCCCAGAGCAAGTAATCGGCAACACCTTAGCGGGGCACCTGATCAGGTGCCCCGCTTTGCTTCTACCCGACGTTGTCCGACCTGTATACCGACCTTTAACCACTACGTGAATTCTGGAGCCTCGATGTCCAAGCCAATCAAGCGCGTACTGCTCACCAATGACGACGGTTGGCGCGGCCCCGGCCTGAAAGTGCTGGAAGAAATCGCCGCCGAGATCGCCGAAGAAGTCTGGATCGTCTCCCCCGATCTGGACCAGAGCGGCGTCTCCATGTCGATCTCGGTGCACCACCCGCTGCGCGTACACCACTTTGAAGACCGCCGCTTCAGCGTCAGCGGCACTCCCAGCGATTGCGTACTGCTGGGCGTGGCCGAACTGATGCCCGAGAAGCCCGACCTGGTGCTCTCCGGGGTCAACCACGGCGCCAATATCAGCGACTCCGTGGCCTACTCCGGCACCATCGGTGGCGCCCTCACCGGCACCCTGCTGGGCATCCCTGCCATTGCGCTCAGCCAGGCTTACCACGCCGGCGTGCCCACCGAATGGGATACCTCCCGCGAATACGGCGCCAAACTGGTACGCGAGCTGCTGGCCGCTGGCTGGCCGGAAGACTGCGCGATGAACATCAACTTCCCCGCGCTGCCGCCCAAACAGGTACGCGGCGTCGCCATTTGCCGCCCCCAGCGCGGCAGCATCGGCGGCGTCAACATCGAGCGCCGTGAAGACACCCGTGGCGTGCCCTACTATTGGCTAGGCTTCCAGCGTCAGACCGAAAAGGTCACCGGCCTGCAATCCGATGTTGGCGCCCTGCGCGAAGGCATGATCAGCCTGTCGCCGGTGCGCATCGAACGCGATATCGCCAGCAGCTGGCAGGTCAACACACGCAGCCTCGCCGGCAGCATCGGTATCGACGAGCAGCAAGCCGCTGGCGACGCGCCGGAGCGCGAAGTCAGCATCGATCACTAATCGCATATCTACACCGGGCGGCCACCATCATCCCGCCCGCCACGCAGCACCACAGAGGACAGGAACCATGCAACGCTTTGATAACAAGATTGCCCTGATCACCGGCGCCGGCAGCGGCATCGGCCGCGCCACCGCCAAGCGTCTGGCCAGCGAAGGCGCCAAGCTCATGCTGGTCGACCGCAACGCCGAAGGCCTGCAAGAGACGCTTAACGAGCTGCCCGCCGGCACCGAGGTGCAGCACCGCACCCTGGATGTCTCCGAAGAAGCCGCCGTAGAACAATGCGTGGCCGACACCATCAGCCACTACGGCAGCCTGGATGTGCTCTGCAACAACGCCGGTATCGCCGGCGGTGACTACAGCGGCGCGCCCGAGCAGAGCCTGGAAACCTGGCAAAAGATCATCTCCGTCAACCTCTATGGGGTCATGCTGTTCACCAAATACGCCTCGCAGCAGATGCTCAAGCAAGGCCAGGGCGCCATCGTCAATACCGCTTCAGTCGCCGGCATTCGCTCCGGCGCCGGCGGTAACGCCTACAGCGCCTCCAAGGCGGGTGTCATCAACTTCACCATGACCTCGGCCTGCGACCTCGGCGGCTCCAATATCCGCGTCAATGCCGTGTGCCCCGGCCTGATCGAAACCGGCATCACCAAGCGCGTATTCGACTACGCCCGCGAGAACAACAAGCAAGACAAGCTCGGCAGCCGCTGCGAACTGCGCCGCTACGGTCACCCGGAAGAAATAGCCAGCGTTATCGCCTTCCTCGCCAGTGACGACGCCAGCTATGTCACCGGCCAAGCCCTCGCGGTAGACGGCGGCAATACGGCGTCGCTGAACCTCCCCGGTATGAAGTTCTAACCGAGCAGCTACCTGCGTTGGCCTAGCCTGCGCTTTTCAACAACTGTGAAAGTCCGGCAGCACTTGCTGCCGGCCAACGGAAGTCGGACACTGGACGCTGATCAGCCACCACAGCGGCGTATACCAGCATGGCGACCCAACCCCTCTCGATTGACTACATCACCGGACACTGCTCGCTTGGCGGCTTGCTGCTGGGCGCCTGTGAACTGGGCATCTGCTCCATCCTGCTCGGTGAAGATGACGAAACCCTGCTGCGCGACCTGCAGCACCGCTTTCCCGGCGCGCAACTGCACAGCAACCCCGACCGCCTGCGCGCCGACATGCAGCAGCTGCTCGCCTTTATCGAGCGCCCGCAACAACCGCTGCAACTGAGCATGCCATTGAACGCCGTTGGCACCGCCTTTCAACAGCATGTGTGGGAAGAACTGCAGCAGGTAGGCAATGGCCACACCATCAGCTACAGCGAACTCGCCAGCCGCCTCGGTCGCCCCAAAGCCACCCGCGCCGTGGCCAGCGCCTGCGCCGCCAACCCGCTGGCCATAGTGGTGCCCTGTCACCGCGTGCTGCGCAGCGACGGCGACATTTCCGGCTACCGCTGGGGCGTTGCCCGCAAACGCGAGCTACTGCGCAGGGAGGCCGCGTTTGCAGGGCAGCCTTGACCTCTTTGCCCCACCCGCCGCCGAGCCCATCGCCATTGGCCCGGACGCCTGGTTGCTCAAGGGCTTTGCCAGCGCGCAGACGGATGACCTGCTGGCCACCATAGGGCAGCTGACACAGCAGGCCGCGTTTCGCCATCAGGTAACGCCTGGCGGGCATGCGATGGCATCCGCGCAAGCGAGCTGCGGCACCCATGGCTGGGTGACTGATAAACGCGGTTATCGCTATACCACTGAAGATCCTTTGACCGCTCAGCCCTGGCCGGCCATGCCCTCCTCCTTTCGTGAGTTGGCGGTTCGGGCTGCGGCTCACGTTGGCTTTGAAGGCTTTGATCCGCAGTCATGTTTGATCAATCGCTATCAAACCGGCGCGGGGATGGGGCTGCATCAGGATAAGGACGAGCAGGACCTGACGGCGCCTATCGTCTCGGTGACCTTGGGTGCGCCCATCAGTTTTTTGTTTGGCGGCATGCAGCGCTCGGACAAGCCCAGCCGGTGGTTGCTGGAGCACGGGGATGTGGTGGTGTGGGGTGGCGTTAGCCGGCTGTTTTTTCACGGTGTGGCGCCATTGGGCAAGAAGGCGGTGCATCCGGTTACGGGGGCGGTTCGGTATAACCTGACCTTTCGGCGGGTGGAGAGCTAATCGCCAGATTCAGCTTACGCGCGCTAGACCGGTGTTGGCTGTTATTTCCTTACACTTGCTGATTATTGTTTTCGCCTCTAGGCGAGTCAGGGGGAGATGCTTGCCCATCTCCCCCTAACGACCCCCTCGGGCACCCAGCTGCCCGGCCCTGCGGGTCCGCTGCGTTGCTTGATCTGCCGGGGGCGCCTAGCCGGGGATACTCGCAAACTCGGCGCTGCGCACCTCAGACACCGCGAGCATCTTTTTCCCGGCAGCTCTGCGTTACTCGCCCGCTCAGATGGGAGTTTATAGTCCGTGCAGCCCTGAGCTCGTGCTGAAAATTAGAATCAAAATCCAACCCCCACTTCTCAGACGCGAAAACTATCGAAAGCCGTTTCTCACTGCGCAGCGGCATGAGCCCTGGCCCCGGCTAGGGCGGAGAAACTTAATAGTGTCCGGCGTGTCCGAATTTCAAGGCTGCATCGATGGTCTCGATCAGCAGCGCCCTTTTCAAATGGCGCTATCACCGCCAGGGCAGCGCCCAAGGCCAGCCGCCTTCGGGAGCGCAACGCTGGTTATTTTTGTATGACAACACAGCGTCAGCACAGGCCGCTTTGCTGCGGTTTACAACGGCAGCCGTCGTTAGCATCAGGTGCTTGTCGCGTACTACCAAGTCGGGCCCGCTCAGGGGTTATCAGGTAAAGCCAAGGACGCGTTATGAATGGATTTTTGACATGGCTGGGGCGACGTGAAATAGCCTTCTGGATCGTGCTGGTATTACTGTCCGGGTCACTGTGGTTGTTTATGAGCGTCGCCGATGAAGTGATGGAAGGCGAAACCCTCGAGCTGGATAAAAGCATACTGCTGTCATTGCGTAACCCGGCCAACCATGAAGACCCGCTCGGCCCACCCTGGCTGGAACAGGTAGGCCAGGATATTACAGCGCTGGGAGGCAACACCGTTCTGACCCTGCTCAGCCTCTGGGTAATCGTCTTTCTGTTACTGGTGCAGAAGCGCAAGCTGGCACTGGTCGTGCTGCTGGCCACCGGCGGCGCCTTGATTGCCAGCCTGATGCTTAAAAGTGGTTTTGATCGCGCCAGGCCCGACCTGGTAACCCATGGCACCCAGGTTTACACCTCCAGCTTCCCCAGCAGCCACTCCATGCTGTCTGCCAGCGCGTACCTCACGCTCGGCGCCTTGCTGGCGCAGTTTCAAACCAGCCGGCGGGTTAAAGCGCTGATCATGTTCACCTCTGTTCTGCTGACGCTGTTGATCGGTATCAGCCGTATTTACCTTGGCGTGCACTGGCCTACCGATGTGGTCGCAGGCTGGACCGTAGGCGCCGCCTGGGCGTTGATGTGCTGGTATATCTCTCGCCAGTTTGTACACCAAAAAATAGACAGCAAATTAAGGGAGTAAGTGGCGTTGATGAACCTCAACAAGTACACGGCGTGGGCACGAATGGGGTATGCCGCCCGAGGCGTTATTTATCTGACCATTGGCAGCCTGGCCATTTTGTCCGTACTGGGTGCAAGCGGGTCAGACGCAGATAGCAAAGGCGCCGTTATGACCATCAAAAGCCAGCCCTTTGGCGAAGTCTTACTGGTCGTTCTGGTGATCGGCCTTATCGGTTATATCCTCTGGCGAGCCATCCAGGGCATAGGCGATGCTGACGATCACGGCACCTCAGTAAAAGGCCTGGCTATACGCGGCGGCTTAGTCATCAGTGCTATTACCCACAGCGTGCTGTGTTTCTGGATCATCAAGCTGTTGTTGCACACTACCGATGACGCTTCCGGGCAATCGGCATCTTCGACTGTGTCTGATTATGCAGGCTCGGATGTCACCGCCTGGCTGGTCGGGCTGGTGGGCGTTATCGTCATAGGGGTCGGGCTGGCGCATCTGTATAAGGGCTATACCTGCGGCTTCAAGAAATACATGGCGTTTCCGGCGGATAAAAGCGAATGGATGACGCGCGTCTGTCAGTTCGGCCTGCTGGCCCGTGGCGTGGTCTGGGGGATCGTAGGCTGGGTAGTTCTGCGCTCTGCCATCGTCGCCGGCTCCAGCGATACAAAAGGCATCAGCGATGCATTTGAGTGGCTACGCACCTCACCTTTTGGCACCTGGCTTATTCTCATTGTTGCGGCGGGGCTGTTTGCATTTGGGGTCTATAGCTTCCTGGAAGCGCTCTATCGCCGAATCAGCAAGTAACGCGGCCGCACCAAGTAAAGCGGGCGCACGAGGAACCGAGACGTGAAACATGCATTACTGATCATCAATCCGCACAGCCGAAATGGGCAGGTAGCGGCGCTGGATGAGGCCATTGAAGTACTGAAAGCCTCAGGCATGGAGGTGACCGTTCGCGAATCAGAGAGCGAAGAGCACCTGGCCTCGCTGATTGAGCAATACGATCGAGACGACGGCGTAGTGGTGATCGGCGGCGGCGATGGGACGCTCAGTTCTGCGCTCGATGTGCTGTATCGCTGCCAACGTACGGTGGCGATATTCCCCATGGGTACAGCCAATGATTTCGCACGCTCCGTTGGGGTGCCGCAAGACCTCGCCGGCGCCGCCAGGGTGATAGTCGAAGGCAAGCGCAGACGCGTCAGCCTCGGCAAGATTGATAATGAACACCTGTTTATCAACGTCGCGCACGTGGGCCTTGGGGTAGATGTAACCCACGAACTGAGTTCTGACAGCAAGAAGTTCTTCGGGGTCTTTGCCTACCTGGGTGCTTTCCTGCGGGCGATAAAAGGGAACAAGAGCTTCAAGCTGCGCATCCAGGCAGAAGACTGGGATTGCTCGATGAAGGTGATTCATCTGGCGGTAGGCAACGGGCGCTATTACGGCGGCGGTAACATCGTTGACGAGCGCGCCACCCTGTTCGATGAGGAATTCAATTTGTTCTTCATCAAGCCAAAGCCCTGGTGGCAATTGCTGTTACTGGGCCCAACGCTGCGCAAAGGCGCGTTCAATACAACCGAGCAGCATATTGTGCGCAACACAGCCCGCAGGTTTCGCGTGCAAACCTCGCACGCCAAGGAGCTGGAAGCCGACGGCGAATTCAAAACCCGTACCCCGACCGAGTTTGAACTCATACCTGAAGCGATCGAAGCCATAGTCGGGGACCTCCCTGAACCCTCCACAGGAGCGAGTTGATATGTCCATCATGCGTACCGATGAGCAGATTGATGCTCTGGAAATATTGAAATCAGTCGTAAAGACCGCCCACTTCTATCGCGCGATGAGTGAGCAGTTAGCGCAAGAAGCCGTAGGCGATCTGCTGGCTGAGATTGCCGCCAAACGCGAAGCATTTGTGGCGCCCTTGGAGCAGGTGGTCAAGCAGCTGCAAGAACTGCCCGCCGCGCCGGATGCGGATGAGGAGTGGCTGGAAGAACTGGGCGGCAAGATGGCCAAATTTTTCTCGGCCGATTCCAACGCTGCGGTGCTGGAAAAGTGCATGGAGAAGGACGATGCGCTGGCGGAGCTGCTCAAGGAGGCTGAGCTGGGTGACAAAGAGCCGGAGTTCAAGCGGTTGATTGATGAGCTTGAGCGGCATGTTGCGGAGACCAGGGAGCGTATTCGCGCCATTGCGTAGGCGCTGTTGGCTATGCGAGCCTTCTGACACGGCGGGGTTTCGGGCGTTTATGCTACTCGCCCTGATTTTCCCTAAGCTCGTCGCGTTGGTCATCGTGAGCAGTGATTTTCGCGTACAACCTGATTCCGCTTTCGCCTCTAGGCGAGTCAGGGGGAGATGCTTGCCCATCTCCCCCTAACAACCCCCTCGGGCACCCAGCTGCGCGGCCCTACGGGTTCGCTGCGTTGCTCAAGCGGCCGGGGACGCTTGCAAACTCGGCGCTGCGCACCTCAGACACCGCAAGCGCCTATTTCCCGGCAGCTCTGCGCTACTCGCCCGCTCAGATGGGAGTATGTGGTTCGTGTATGGTCTTAGCCTGTGGCCGAGAATGGAAAGATCTACGCAACGGTCACCCTAGACAATCAAGCGTCTGCTTTCGGCCGATTCTGTTGAAAAAGTAGCTCCCTTTGCTGGCCTGCGGCAAAATATCTTCATTGGCCGGCGAGGGATCACACAGCATGATGGGACAATTATCGAGTGGACAGGCGCGATTGTTTTACTCGTTCAACCTTGAAGATCACATTCCAGCCAATCACCTTCTGCGCAGCATTGATCAATGTTTTGATCTGAGCGACCTGCGCCATTACCTCGCCGACTTCTATAGCCCGATAGGGCGTCCTTCGATTGATCCTGAGCTTATGATCCGCATGCTGATTGTCGGTTACTGCTACGGTATTCGCTCCGAGCG